>PVML01017539.1_pt1 | contig 141854 bp, 125 predicted proteins | sample 1853371 | NCBI WGS metagenome assembly PVML01 (sample SAMN08533508, study PRJNA380276) | Human gut metagenome, whole genome shotgun sequencing project. | isolation source: participant 1, chromium library | host: Homo sapiens | collected 2017 | reverse complement strand
GTGCTTGATTACTATACCAAACACTTCCTCAGTTGTCAACACTTAATTTTCTTTTTTTCGACTTTTTTTGCTTTTCTCTGTCGAGCAGTCCAGTTTTGTTCTCTATAAAAGAATGTGTCCGCCTTCAGTGGACATCTATCTGTCTAATTCCTTCTTGCACAACGACACTCCTTGTGATACCCTTATTTTATCTCTGCTACTATAATAAAAGGGGGCCTTTCTGTGCCGATCCGAATCCCCGACTCTCTGCCCGCCCGGGCCATTCTGGAGGGAGAGAACATCTTTGTCATGACTGAATACCGCGCCATCCATCAGGACATCCGCCCGCTGAACCTGCTTATCCTGAATCTGATGCCCACTAAGATCGTCACCGAGACCCAGCTGCTGCGCAAGCTCTCCAACTCTCCGCTCCAGGTCCAGGTAGAACTGCTCCACACCCTGAGCCACATTTCCCAAAATACTGACGCCGAGCACCTGTCTTCCTTTTATACGACCTTCCATCAGATCAAGGATAAGAAGTATGACGGCATGATCATCACCGGAGCACCGGTGGAGAATTTGGATTTCACCGACGTGGACTACTGGGATGAGCTCTGCCAGATCATGGAATGGACCAAAACTCATGTCCACTCCACGCTCCACATCTGCTGGGGGGCCCAGGCCGGGCTGTATTACCACTACCAGATCCCCAAATATGATCTGGGCAAAAAGCTCTTCGGCGTCTTCCCCCATAGGGTGGTGCGCACCCAGTCACCGCTGTTCCGGGGATTTGACGATATCTTCTACATCCCCCACTCCCGTTATACCGAGAACCGCTTGGAGGATATCCAGCGGGTCCCTGAGCTGGAGCTGCTGGCCATCTCAGAGCAGGCCGGAGTCTTTGCCGTCAAGAGTTCAGACAATCGGCGCTTCTTTATCACCGGACACCCGGAGTATGACCCGGACACCCTGGCCAACGAATATTTCCGGGATGTCAACAAGGGGCTGGATATCGCCGTACCGGAAAACTACTTCGCTCAGGACGACCCCTCCCGCCCCCCTGTCGTCCGCTGGCGTTCCGCCGCCCAGCTCTTCTATACCAACTGGCTCAATTATTATGTCTACCAAACCACTCCCTACGACTTGAAAAAGATCTCCGATTGACCGCACGGGGGAGCCCCCCCTGCGCCCGTCTGGAATATTCAGACGGGCGCAGGGGGCTCTTGATTTTCCATATGGAGCAGGAACCTCCCGCTCAGCTCTCCATCCGCTGTCCGATCTGCTCCAGCACACCCTCCACCCGGGCACAGTGCCGGGGGAAGCGGCGCAGAAGCTCCGGGTCCGCCCCCTCCATGATCCAGGGCTCTCCCGCCAGCTCCAGCATGGGCACGTCGTTGTAATTGTCCCCCACCGCCAGCACCTGCTCCGGCCCGATCCCCAGAGCCCTGCACAGGGCCCGCACCCCCTTTCCCTTGTCCGCCGCGGTAAAGTCCAGCCACTTCTCTCCCGCCACCGCCACCCGCCAAATCCTCCGCCACCGGGGTGCCAGAACGGGCTCCGCCTCCGCGGCCCCCCGGCGGCAGTAGGCGGACACCTTCACGATATCCTCCGTGATCTCCTCCGGGCGGTCCACCAGGGCGGTGCGGTTGCCCACAAAATAGCGCACATGGTCCACGATGTCCCCTTCCTTGGGGCACAGATAACTGATACCGGCCCCGGAGATCAACACCTCGCACCCATCCATATCCAGGATCTCCCGGCACAGCTCCAGGGCCTGTTCCCTCTCCATGGTCTCCTTGGCCAATATCGGTCCCGGGTCGCCTGGTCCGAACACCACCGCCCCGTTCTCGCACACATAGTGCAGCCGGGAAGCTATGGGGGCGAACAGCCCCCGCAGGCTGTGGTACTGCCGCCCGCTGGCCGGGCAGAAGCGGACCCCCTGTTTCCCCAGACGGACCACCTCCCGGAATACAGCAGGGCTGATCTCCCGCTGTGTCCCCCGGAGCAGGGTCCCATCGATGTCGCAGGCGATGAGCCGGATCACAGGTCCCGCCCCCCTTCCAGAGGCGGGCACAGGTCCAGCAACCGGGAGAGGCATTCCAGATTCCAGTCCCCCGCCCCTGCCAAGGCGGCGGGACCTATGGCAGCTGCGGTCATGCCGGCGGTCCGTGCCGACTCCACCCCCGCCAGGGCGTCGTCCACCCCTGCGCAGTCCTCGGGCGGGAGCTCCAGCAGCCGGGCGGCCCGCAGGAATACCTCCGGGTCCGGCTTAGAGCGGGTGATCTGGTTCCCGTCCACCACCCGGTCCAGGAGGGCGTCCAAGCCGGTGCGTGTCAGGATCACCCCGGCGTTTTTGCTGCTGGAGGCCAGGCCCAGCCGATAGCCCCGGCGGCGCAGCTCCCTCAGGGTCTCCACCGTCCTCTCCGGCACATCGCCAGGGGTCAGCTCCTGGAGCTGGGCCCGGTAGCAGTCATTCTTTTCCTCCGCCATCCGCAGCTTCTCCCGCTCCGTATAGGACCGATTGCTGCCCTCCAGCAAAATCTCCAGGCTCCCCATCCGAGAGACACCCCGGCAGCGGTCCCCCTGTTCCCGAGTGAAGGGGAGGCCGAGCCGGCCGGCCAGGGCCTTCCAGGCCCGGTAGTGGAGCTCATCGGTATGGACCAGCACCCCGTCCAAATCAAAGACCAAGCCTCTCACCATGTCTCACAGCCTCCTAGCGGCAGGTATCCTGAAATTCCGACGGGCTCATGCCCGTCACTTTTTTAAATGTGGCAGAGAAATAAGTGATGTCCCGATAGCCCACCCGCTCGGCCACCTCATACACCTTGGTGCGGCAGTCCCGCAGCAGCTCCATAGCCTTGTGGATGCGGTAGCGGGTGAGGTAGTTGAGCAGGGTGTAGTCGGTCTCCTTACGGAACAGGTGGCTCAAATGGCTCTCGCTCAGCCCCAGGTACTGGGCGATCTCCCCCACAGAGATGTTCTGGTCCCCGTAGTGCTGGCCGATGTAATCCATCGCCTGGAGGACATACTTGCTCTTGTCCCCCTTCTTCCGCTCCGGCAGGGCGGGGGCGGTCCCGCTCCCTTCCGCCTCTATACGGCGGCGCAGCTTGATCACCGCCGCCTCCAGTTCCCCGTCGTGGAAGGGCTTCAACAGGAAGTCCACCGCTCCCAGGCGCAGGGCGCTCCGGGCATAGGTGAAGCTGTCGTAGGCGGTGAGAATGATCACATAGGCCCGGCTGCCCCGGGCCCGCAGTGCTTCCATCATCTGAATGCCGTCCATATTGGGCATCTTCAGGTCAGTGATGATGAGGGAGGGGTCGTACCGCTCCACAGCCTTCAGGGCCTGGAGGCCGTCAGCAGCCTCCCCCACCACCACACAGTCCAGCGCGGCCCAGTCCACAGCCAGGACGATCCCCTTCCGTATCATCTCCTCATCCTCTACCACCAGTACCTTCAGCATATCTCTTCCTCCTTCCGCAGGGGCAGCGAGGCGGTCACCGCCGCTCCCGGTCCGCCGGGCCGGGAGCCGAGGCGGAGGCCATACGCCTCCCCGTAGTGCTTTTTCAGAATGGTGTCCACATTATACAGTCCCAGATGGCCCCGCCCGGAGGTCTCCGGGGGGCCGGTATAGGGTCCCATGAGTTCCGGGGGCAGTCCCCGGCCGTTGTCCTCTACCGAGATGGTCAGGGTTTGGGTTCCCTGACTGCGCACCCGGACCCAGATCACCCCGTCCTCCACCCCGTCCAGACCGTGGAGGATGGCGTTTTCCGCCAGGGGCTGGAGGATCATCTTGGGCACCCGGCACTCCTCCAGCTCCGGGGGCATGTCCACCTCCAGGCGGCACTTGCCCGACAGGCGGATGGACTGGATCTCCATGTACCGGCGGAGGATCTCCACCTCCCGCCGCAGGGGGACGAACTCGTCCGGGGAGATGCAGAAGCGCAGGATGTCCGCCAGGTCGGTGGACATGAGGGCCACCTGGGGCACCTGGTTGATCTTGCTGATCCACTTCATGGTGTCCAGCGTGTTGCACAGGAAGTGGGGGTTGAGCTGGGCCTGGAGCATCCGGATTTGGGCCTCATTCAACTCCCTCTGGTTCTCCACCAGCTGCTCCTGGTTGCGCTTCAAGGCCACCACCATTCCGTTGAACCGCTGGGCCAGCTCCCCCAGCTCGTCGTCTTGATAAGGTGGGACGTAGACGTCCAGGTTGTTGTGGACCACCTCGCCGATGGCGCTGTGGAGCCGCTCGATGGGATAGAACATCTGCCTGCTCAGCCGCAGGCTCATAAGCACGGAGAGGCCCACGCACACCAGGGCGCTGCTCACCGTCACCGTGGTGAGCAGGCCCCGGGTATCCCGGTTCAGTGCCTGGGGCCGCTGGAGGACGGCGTACAGCCCCATCTCCTCCTGAAAGGCCGCCCGATAGGCGTACTCCTCCCCCTCCTGGCCCAGCTCCTCCCCCGCCAGCAGCTGCTCCCGCAGCTGGACAGCCAGGCGGCCGGCCAGGGCGGTCTGGCTGGCGTAGACGGGCCGCCAGTACCGGTCGAGGAGCAGCAGGTCGCTCTGTCCGCCGTAGGTCCCCTCCAGCAGTCGCTGGAAGTCCGCCCGGGTCAGGGTGATGACCAGATAGCCCGCGTCCTCCCCCGCCTCACCGGCGATCCGGGCCGCCCCCCGAAACAGGGGCGCGCTGTTCCCCTCCCCGCCGTCCACCTGTGTGAAGGCCAGCCCGACGCTCTGCCGGGCGGCGTAGAGAACGCCCCACTGGGTGGGCATCACCGGCTCCACCGGGCCGCTGCCGGTGGAGTACATCCAGACCCCATCCCGGTCATACAGGTCGAACTGGGCGCTGAGACGGCTGCCCTCGGTGGCGCTGTACAGCTCGCTATAGACGGTAGTGCTGTCCCGCTGTCCCCGGGAGAGTGCAGGGGCCACATAGGGGCTTGCCTGAAGGGCCAGGGCTGTCTGCTGAAAGCCCTGGTACAGGCCGTCCAGGGAGCTTATCACGTGGTCCAGCTGCTCCCGGGACTCCTCCTCCAACTGGCTGTCCAGCCGCAGACGGAAGATCTGGAGCAGCATGGCCGAGCACAGCAGCAGCGGCAGCAGGGAGGCCAGCAGGAACCCCGCGAACAGCCTTCTGCGGAAGGAATGGCGTTTTTTCACGGCTCCTCCCCTCCCCCCAGATAGAAAGCCCAGGACATGAGGATGCTGTCGTGGTGCTCCACGGTCCAGGCCAGGTCATAGTCCACCAGGACGAGCTCCTCCAGCGGCCGCAGCACGCCGCCGCTCTCCACCCCTTCCCGTACGGGGCGTCTGGAAAACTCCGTCTCCAGCCGGCTCTGCACATCGTTGCCTGCAATGAAGTCTAGGAACTTCCGGGCGTTCTCCGGGTGGGGCGCTCCCTGCACCAGGGCGCCTCCATCCGGGATGCAGCTGGTGCCATCATCGGGGTAGATCAGAGCGATGTCCTCTCCCGCCGCCGCCCGCTTCAGGGCAGTCTCTTCCAGGGTGATCCCCACCAGGTCCGTCCCCCCGGCCACCGAGTCCAGCACCGCACCGGAGCTGTCCAGCTGCCGGCCGTCCAGGCTGACAGCAAAGCGCATCAGGGTCTCGTCCGTATCCCCGTCCACCGCCCGGAGCAGGGTGATCAGCCCGGTGAAGGAGGAGCCGGACACACTGGGATCGCAGAAGGCGATGCGCCCCTGCCATGCCGGAGAGAACAGATCCCGCCAGCCGGTGATCTGCCCCGGGACCACCAGTTTGGTGTTGTAGATGATCACCACCGGCAGGGCGGAGAAGGGAGTCCACAGTCCCTCCTCCGAGCGCATGGCCGGGTCCAGCCCCTCCCAACCGGCACAGAAGTAGGGGGAGAAGCAGTCCTGATATGCCTCCAGGCTGTCCACGCCGCCGCCGAACATCACATCCGCTGCCGGGGCGTCCGCCTCCCGGCGCAGGCGGGCCAGCAGCTCGCTGGTGCCCCCCGCCTCCACCTCCACCCAGATGCCGGTGCGCGCCTCGAACTCCTGGATGATGGGCCAGTAGACCTCCTCCTTGTGGGAGGTGTACACCACCAGCCGCTCCCCCTCCTCCGGGGCGAACTCCGATGCGGAGGCCCTCTCCCCGGCCGCGCACCCGGTCAGGAGCAGCCCCAATGTCAGGGCCAGCGCTGCCAGCCGTCCTCTCATTCCGCTCCCCCCTCGCCTGTTTTGTGCTCAGTTTGGTGTTTTGCATAATTATATCACACCCCCCCTCCTCTTTTCATCCAATTTCCACAGAAATTGCAGAAGATAACAAAAAAGCGCAGATTTGTCCCCTGTTTTTTCCATCACGGAGGCGATACAATAAAATTGCACACAGGACCTGGGATATCAGGTTCAATTTTATGAAAAATGATGAAGGAGGAACCAAAATGAAACGTACCATTTCATTGCTCCTGGCCTGTGCCCTCAGCTTCTCCCTGGCAGCCTGCGGCGGTGGCGGCGGGACCCAGGGCGGCGGCAGCTCTGCGGGGACCAGCGCCGGCAGCTCCGCCCCTGCCGGCAGCGAACCCCAGCCCCAGCCCTCCGCCGATCTGACACCCACCCAGCAGATCATCCAGGAGGCCCAGGGGATGACCCTGGAGGAACTGGCCCAGAAGGCCATCGAGGAGTCCAACGGCAAGACCTTCCTGGGCGTGGGCAACTCCAGCCGCGGCAAGAGTGCCCTGCCCCTGTTCATCGAGTATCTGCAGTCCATCGACCCAAGCTACACCATGGAGTTCGAGTGGCAGCAGCCCAAGAACAACAAGATCTTCGATCAGCTCACCGCCGACTCCCTGAAGGACACCGGCACCTTTGCCATGACCCTGATCCAGGACGGCAACCAGATCGAGTCCAAGATGGTCCAGACCGGCATTCTGGACACCTTCATCCCCAAGGACTGGGCGGAGGCCAACGGCACCACCCCCGAGGAGTACCAGGGCTATCTGCCCCTTCAGACTCTGAACAAGATCTTCATGTACAACAACACCGGTTCCAAATCCTATGACAACTGCTGGGATTTCGTGGCCGAGGGCGAGCACGGCCTGTTTATGGACATCGACTCTGAAATCGTGGGTAAGAACTTCCTGTATATGCTCACCCGGGATGACTACGCCGCCATGCTGAAGGAGGCCTTCGATGCCCTGTCCGCCGAGGAACAGGCCTACTTCCAGCCCACCATCAACGAGATGGCCTCCGAGGCCGAGAGCCTGGGCCTGGGGGAGAACGGCAAATACGCCCTGGCCTGGATCAAGCTGTGGGTGGGCAGCTACAATGCCCAGACTGACGACGGCCCCATCTGCAACACCTTGGTGGACCAGTCCGCCACTGACCAGTTCGGCCTGATCGTCTACTCCAAGCTGCGCAGCGTGGAGGAGTCCGCCTCCGTCTCCAAGAACAACATCACCGTGGCGGCCTATAACGACGGCTACACCGGAATGGGCGGTTTCGGCTACTGCCACTATCTGTTCGTCACCGACAACAGCCCTCTGCCCTGGACTGCCTGCGCCTTCATCGCCTACATGACCTGCACCGCCGACGGCTTCTCCGCCTGGGGCAAGGACATCGGCGGCTACTCCTCTAATCCCGAGGTGGCTGCGGAAAACGAGGCCATCTATCACCACGAGACCGGCGGCATGGCCGAGGACGGCACCACCGTGGAGTACGCCGCCCTGAACGACCACGGCTACGACTGGTGGACCAACGAGGGCAAGCTGGTCCTGGAGGACCCCGAGTACTGCGCCTCCGTCTCCTTCACCGTGGGCAGCTGGATCGAGATGCTGGACAAGTACAGCGCCGGCTGAGCCCCATCCCCGGCGTCACCGGACCTCTGGGCGCTGAGCGCCGGTTTTGACGAAACGCAGAGCAGGGCGCCCTTGGAGCCGAGTTGCCTCCAAGGGCGCCCCTCCATTCCCGCATGAGAGGAGTGCCGCATATGAACCAAACCACGACCCCCGGCGCCGCACGGTCCGCCATCCTCTGGAACAGGCTCAGGACCTTCCTGTCCAAGCCTCACAACGTGATCCTGCTGCTGATGGGCATCGTGGTGACCATCACCACCATCGCCCCCATCGTGGCCATTGTGGAGGACACCTTCAAGATCCACCCCGGCACCATCGATGCCCATCTCACCGGCCAGACCGCCGGCTATACCCTGGTGAACTACATCGACCTGTTCACCAGCACCTTGGCCAAGACCAACCTGTGGACCCCCCTGCTGAACACCATCTATCTGGCCGTGGGCACCTGCTTGGTGTCCATCCTCTTCGGCGGAGTGTTCGCCTTCCTGGTCACCCGCACCAACCTGGCCTGGCGGAAATACCTCAGCTCCATCTTCATCTTCCCCTACATCATGCCCCAATGGACCCTGGCTGTGGTGTGGCAGAACCTGTTCAACTCCAACGCCGTCACCGGCACCTCCAACGGCCTGCTGGCCGCTACCGCAGGCATCCAGATGCCCCTGTGGTGGTGCAAGGGCCTCTTTCCCAGCCTGGTGGTGCTGGGCCTGCACTACGCCCCCTTCGCCTATATCCTCATCGGGGGCATCTTCCGCAACATGGACGCCAACCTGGAGGAGGCAGCCACCATTCTGGACACCCCCAAGTGGAAGACCATGTGCAAGATCACCCTGCCTATGGTGAAGCCGGCCATTCTGTCCACCATCCTGCTGGTCTTCGGCAGCTCCATGGGCTCCTACCCCGTGCCCCACTACCTGGGCCTGACCACTCTGTCCACCAAGTACGTGTCCATGAACTCCAAGTACACCGGCGAGGCCAGCATCCTGGCCATCATCATGATGATCTTTGGCGTGGCCATCATGCTCCTCAACCAGATGTCCCTCCACAGCCGAAAGAACTACACCACCGTCACCGGCAAGTCGGGGCAGATCTCCAAGATCAACCTGGGCCGGGCGGGCAAGTACATTATCGCCCTGGTACTGGTGGTGGTCACCTTCTTCACCAGCATCTTCCCCATCGTCTCCTTCGCCTTCGAGACCTTCCTCCCCAATCCGGGGGACTACTCCTTCCTATACACCGGGGACCCGGACAACCTGACCACCAAGTGGTGGGTCACCGATGAGAACATCACCGAAAACGGCATGTACGGACAGAAAGGCATCCTCCACAACGACACTATCTGGAACGCATTCAAGGGCACCCTGCTGGTCAGCGTGGCCTGTGCCCTGCTGGCGGGCACCATCGGCACCCTCATCGGCTACGCCGTGTCCAAGAACCGGCGAAGTAAGGCGGCCAGCTATGTGAACTCCATGGCCTTCCTTCCCTACCTCATGCCCTCCATCGCCGTGGGGGCGGCCTTCTTCGTCCTGTTTTCCAATGAGCACGTCAACCTCTTCAATACCTATACTCTGCTCATCATCGTAGGCACCATCAAGTACATCCCCTTCGCCAGCCGCAGCTCCCTCAACTCCATGCTCCAGCTGTCCGGCGAGATCGAGGAGGCCGCTATCATCCAGGATGTGCCCTGGGTCAAGCGGATGACCCGCATCATCATCCCCATCCAGAAGTCCTCCATCATCAGCGGCTATATGCTCCCCTTCATGACCTGCCTGCGGGAGCTGTCCCTGTTCATGCTGCTGTGCACCCAGGGCTTCATCCTGTCCACCACCCTGGACTACTTCGACGAGATGGGTCTATACGCCTTCTCCAGCGGCATCAACCTGATCCTGATCATCACCATCCTGGTGTTCAACACCGTGGTCAACAAGGTCACCGGAGCCAGTCTGGACGAGGGAATAGGAGGTTAAACCATGCCTGAGATCAAATTAGAACATGTGACCAAGCGCTGGGGCAAGTTCTACGCCGTGGATGACCTGGATCTGGTCATCCAGGACAACGCCTTCGTCACTCTGCTGGGCCCCTCCGGCTGCGGCAAGACCACCACCCTGCGGATGATCGCCGGTCTGGAGACCCCCACCAGCGGCCGCATCACCATCGGCGACCAGGTGGTCTTTGACAGCGCCCTGGGCATCAACATCCCGGCCAACAAGCGCAAAGTGGGCTTTCTCTTTCAAAACTACGCCCTGTGGCCCAATATGACTGTCTATGAGAACATCTCCTTCGGCCTGAAAAACATCAAGGAGCCCCTGCCCAAGGTCGACTTCGAAGCCAAGAACGCCGCCCGTTTAGCGGAGATCCTGGAGCAGCCCGCCGAGGTGGTCCGGGTGCTGGAGGAGTGCCGGGACAAGGACGGCAGGCTGGACCAGAAGAAGGCCCAGCTGAAGCTGGTGGACACATTCACCATCTCCATCTACACCGCCAAGCAGCTCCTCTCCTACCGCCTGGAGCAGTCCCCCGACCTGTCTGGAGAGATCGCCTCCCTCCGGGGCAGGGTGGAGGCCGCCAGGCAGTCCGCCGCTGCGGCGGGCGGCGAGCTGGACGGGGAGTTCCGCCTGGTAAAAGGGGGCCAGGTGATCACCGAGACCCGCAAGCTCACCCGGGAGGAGATCGACCTCACCGTCCGCCGGGTGGCCCGCATCGTGAAGATCGGCATGTTTATGGACCGCTACCCCGCAGAGCTCTCCGGCGGCCAGCAGCAGCGGGTGGCCATCGCCCGCACCCTGGCCCCTGAGCCTTCGGTGCTGTTCATGGATGAGCCCCTGTCCAATTTGGACGCCAAGCTGCGCCTGGAGATGCGCTATGAGCTCCAGCGCCTCCACGTGGAGACCGGTTCTACCTTCGTCTATGTCACCCACGACCAGATGGAGGCCATGACCCTGGCCACCCAGATCTGCCTCATTGAAAACGGCGTGCTCCAGCAGTACGACGCCCCCCTCACTGTGTACCACCAGCCCAACAACCTGTTTGTGGCCGACTTCGTAGGCAACCCCTCCATCAACTTCGTGGAGGCCAAGGGGGCGCAGCGGGCCGACGGCGCGGTGGAGCTCACCGTGTTCCCGGGCCGGCACCCACTCTGCCGCCCCAGCACCCCGCTGGACCGTCCCCAGTGGTTCCGGGACCGGGCCGCCCAGGCGGCGGCCTGGGAGGAGGCCCATCGGAAGCGCGCGGCAGAGAAGTCCTATGTGGAGAAGGGCAATAAGGACGAGGCTTTCCGCTACCACATCGCCAAGGTGGTGGAGGACGACGACTCCCTTCAGGACGATCCAGTGCTCACCGACCAAGACCTGGTGCTGGGCATCCGCCCGGAGTTTCTGGATATTGCGGACCAGAGTCCCCTGGAGGGGGAGATCTATGGCGCCATGCCCACCGGCATGGAGTCCACCATCAAGGTGCGGGTGGACGACTTCCTGCTCACCGGCGTCATCTTCGGCAGCTCCCTGTTCACCATCGGGGAGAAGGTGCCTGTGACCGTCTCCGGGGACAACATCATGCTCTTCCACCGGAAGAGCGGCGCCTGCATCGCCACCGGCTCCCTGGAGCTGTGAAGCGTCTATCCAGGCGGAAATATCTCGCAGAAGTGTTTTCTCCGACGCACATGTCGCCGGGGAAACCAGATCAGAATTTGGTCCACGCCTGCGGGCGCCAACTCCGCAGGGCTTTTTCCGCAAGCAGAACGACCGGGAGCCCCATGGGGCTCCCGGTCGTTCTGCTACAGTTGATTCTTATTTCAGGATCACCGCGTCGTCTCTCTCAAACGCGGAGGCGCTGTAATAGCGGGTGATCGTGCCGTCCTCGGCCTTCTCAAAGCTGAAGTGCTCCATGAAATCCCACAGGATGGGCATCTCATAGGGACTGCAGTTATGGGCACGCAGCAGGGTATATCCATACTTGACCATGGGCACCCCGTCGCTATTCTCCCAAGTATAGACCTTGGTGCGGTCGTTGATAAACTCATGCTCATCATCGGCAGTACCAATCTGCGCGTCAGGCATGTTGTTCACATCAAAGAGGTAGGTGATCCACTCATTGGCCATCTCAGAGCCCCACAGGTCAGGCATCAGGTTATCCAAGTCGCTCTGGCCAGTGATGACAAAGTCGGGCATAGCCCCGCCAGCCCCCTCGGGCAGCTGAGAAGTACCATCAGGCACGGCCAGTCCAGAGGTGGAGGCAGCAGCCGCATAGAATTCGGGGTTAGTGCGGACAAAGCCCTGTGTAGCCATGGAGCCTGCAGACTGGCCGGAGCCGTAGATCCGGGTGAAGTCCAGATCCGCATAAGTGCCGTCAATAGTCTCTTCCAGCACGGCCATCAGGGAGTTATAGAACTTGTCGGAGTCAGCGTGAGACACACTGCTGGGGCTGGCACTATAAGTCTCGCAGACGAAAGCCAGCACGATCCCCTCTTTGTCCGCCACCTGCCACCAGAGGGTGGAATCCATAAAAATGGAGTCAGTCTGGCTGTTGCCAGGGTAGAGCACGAGCACAGGCAGTTCCTTACCCTCAAATCCATCGGGCACATAGGCAATATATTCCCGGGGATCCCACAGCCCGTCGCCGCTGTTGTCACTGAAGGCGATCACGCCCACCTGGACGGTGCCGTGTCCGTCAATGGCCACATCCTCCTGGGCCAGGATCTGGGTCCCGTCGCTGAGGGTCTTCTGCACCTGTCCGGCCTTAGCCGCCTGCTGGGCAGCCACTCGGGCGGAGGTATAGTCCAGGCGGTAGGTCAGCGCGTTGCTATATGCAAAGGTGTTGTCGTAGCGGGTGTAGACAGACAGGAAAGCATAGATCTCAGCGGCGCTGGGGGTCTCAGAGCTCACCTTCACCTGAGAAATGCCGTACCGCTCACTGGCGGGGAGCTGCGCATTGGCAAAAGCAGTCTGGATCGCATCCGAGTCCTTATCCTGACGATATACGCCCTCCCCGTCTGCATTGGAAACGCAGTCATTGGCTTCTTTCCAATAGTCTACGCTGTCAGCAGAGGAGGTTCCGGCAAACCAGGTGGGTACAGGCACATCCTTACGGGCGATCTGCTCCATTCCGCACTCTTTCAGCACCGCCTGGAACTCTGCATCGGTCTTGAAGCCAGCATCATAGCCACTGGTATTAGAGCCGTCATAAAGCGCAGAACCAGCCTCTTCCAGAACAGCTTTCCCGGCAGAAGCGGCATTTACAAAGGCCTGGCTGATGACAAAGATAGGATTCTCAGCGGCCCAGGCCTCCAGGGGAGCGGCGCCCTCGCCGTAGCCTGCCAGATAAAACTCTCCAAAGGTGGAGAACACGTTGATGCCAGCCTCATTTCTGCCGCTCTTCAGGAAGGCAATGGCGGCGTCCATGTAGGCCTTCTCCTCCGCCGCGCTGCCCCAGCCCTCCGCGCCGGGCTCCAGTACGAACAGGCCTTCGCCCTTCTGGTCCATCAGGTCGATCCACCCCTCGTCCTCCAGGAACTGCTGGGTATCCACACCATTGGGCACCGCGATCACGGTGAAGTAGGAGCGGATGGACGCCTCCTCGGAGATGTACACCGTCACCTGGCGGTCACCCTCCACATCGATGTTCTTCGTGAACCAGCCGGTCAGCGGCAGCTGGGCCGCCTGGGTCCAGTCCTTCTCCAGCGCCGTGATGGTGTCCAGATCCACGCCGCCCAGCTCATACAGCCGCACGGCCACACCCGCCGTGTTGGCCCGGCTCACCGTGCTCTTGGGGGACAGCTTGCCGTCCACCGCCTGCATCACACCGCTGGACAGTGCCCAGGACATGGCCTCGCTGGCCCAGCTGTCCAGCTCCCCGGCATCGGCGTAACCGGCCAGGTTCGCAGAGGCGCTGACCGCCGCGTCCTTATACTGCGCCGCAAACTTGGACGCCATCACCGCCATCTCCTGGCGGGTGATGGTCTGGTTCACACCGAAGCTTCCGTCCTCGTAGCCCGCCGTGATCCCCTGCTCCACCGCCCAGGTGGCCGCCTGGGCAAACCAGTCGCCCGTCTTCACGTCGGTGAAGGTGTCCTTGCTCTGCACCGCTGGCTGTCCCGCCATCTTGTACAGCATCGTCACCCACATGGCCCGGGTGATGGTGCTCTCCGTATCGAAGGTCTTCCCGCTCACGCCCGCCATCAGGCCGTAGTAGTTGGCGTCCATCACATCCTCGTAGTAGGATGCGCTCCGGCTCACGTCCTGGAACTTCTGCTCCGGCTGATACGCCGCGCTCCCAGGCACCGCCATGGCCAGAGACAGCGCCGCCGCAGTGGACACAGTCACAAATCTCTGCATCTTTCTTTTCATTTTGTTTGCTTCCTCCCTAAATTTGTTCACGCTCTGCAAAATAGATGTCTTGTTCCTCCGCTTTACCGCCTCCCATTTTTCGTTGTTTTCCATAATTTTTGCTGCTTGGACTGATGTCTTTCATTATATCCTGTTCAATACATTTTTTCTAGTGTTAAATTATAGATAGTACCATGCAAAAGATTCATTGAATCTTTTGCAAATGACAGGCGGGGGAGGCCCTCCGGCCTCCCCCGCCCGTTCCCTTTCAACCCCCGGTCAGTCTTTTCAGCCCCTCCCAGAGCTCGATGGCCTTGAACTTCAGCACATATCCCTGGGTCTCGCCAGTCATCAGGGCGGCCTGGTCATCGGTGAAGCGTCCCGCCTGGGCCGCCTCCTCCACCGTCTCGCTGGCCGCACCCAAGCACAGGGGCGGGAAGGCCACGCACCACCAGTTCTGCCCCGCTCCCTCGCCGATGACCACCCGCAGGGCCGTGTATTCTCCTGCCGGAAGGGCAAAGTCCTCATACTCCTTGGTGGGGAACCAGGTCTCTGTCAGCTCCGCCCGGACCGCGTAGTCGCAGCCCCGCTCCTCCAGCACCCGCTGTCCTGCCGCTGCCAGCTCAGGCAGATGCTCCTGGATGGCCGCCGCCGCCGCCGTGCGGTCTGCCCCCGCCGGGTACAGCTCCTCCGCGTGGGCCAGGACCTGGTCCCGAACCTCCAGTTTCAATGCCTGGTCCTCCGGGCTGTCTGAATTGGCGATGACATGGAGGCGGATCACCTGGTCCGCCAGCCGCTCCTGCTCCCGGTCCAGCCATCCCCCCAGTGCCAGTGCGCACAGCACGCCGCACATCAGCGCCAACTCCCAGCGCTTCATTTTTCGGTCCATATACAACACCATCCATACCTTTCGTATTTTCCGAGTGGAATTCTACGAAGAGTATGGACAGTGTCTTTCCTTCTTAAACCGTTTCCGCCAAAAATGTATCCCGGTTCTGCTCTGACAGAAGGGCACAGGCCTCCTCTGCCAGCTCCTTCCGTTGGAACAGGCCAAAGGCGGTGGGGCCCGTCCCGCTCATGGTGGCGCCCAGGGCTCCGCACTGGATCAGTGTGTGCTTGATCTCTGCCACCCTTACCTCCTGCCGCTCCGGCAGCACTTTCTCAAACACGTTGTACATGCGCCGGGCCACACCAGGCAGGTCCCCCGCCGCCAGCGCTGCCAGCAGTCCGGCGGTGTCGGGCCGGCAGCGGACCCGCATCCCGTCGATGCGTGCAAACAGCTCTGGCGTGGAGACGGGGAAATCCGGCTTGCACACAGCCACCCAGCACCGGGGCAGCGGGGGCAGTGGGGTCAGCATCTCCCCCCGCCCCTCGGCCAAGGCGGTGCCGCCCAGTACGCAGTAAGGGACGTCGGAGCCCACCCCTTCCCCCACCCGTGCCAGCTCCTCCATGGAGAAGGGATTCCCCTCCTTCTCGTTCAGGGCCCGCAGCACAGCGGCGGCATCGGTGCTGCCGCCGGCCATCCCGGCGCACACCGGGATGCGCTTGCGGATGGAGATCTCCAGTCCCGGCACCGGTCGTCCCAGCGTCTCATAGAAGCGGAGCGCGGCGGCGGCGGCCAGGTTCTTGGGCCCCGTGGGCAGGAAATGCAGGTCGGTCTGCACCCGCACGCCCTCCCCGCCCGGCTCCAGGGTGAGGGTATCCCCCAGGGTGATAGACTGCATCACCATCTTCAGGTCGTGGTAGCCGTCAGGCCGCTTTCCCAGCACATCCAGCGTCAGGTTCAGCTTGGCGGGGGCAAATCGTTCCATCGTCCGCACCTCCACCGGTTCACAGCCGGATCTTCCGGGCCTCTAAGTAAAAGCGCTTGTCGTGGGCCTCCCCCATGGAGAAGGTCTTTCGGGGCAGCACTCCGTCGTGGATCACGGTGGGGAACAGCTCCTCCTTTTTCATGGGCGGCAGGAGGAAGCCGATGGCCTTGGGCCGCCGGGTCAGCTCTTCCACTACCTCGGCCCCGTGGATATAGTCCAGGCTGACGCCGGACCGCCCCTCCATCCACCGGTCCAGGAAGGACTGAAGGGTTCCCACCGCCAGCTGGGCGGCGGGGTCAGGGACGGTGAGAGCCCCCCGGGCGTTCCCGTAGAGGTAGCGGATCACATGTCCGTCCCCCTCCCCCTCCCGGGCATCGGGGTAAGCCATGCGCAGGGCGGAGAGCACCTGGGCCGGCTCCGCGCCGAAGACCACCCGGTGGATGGGCTCGAACTCCAAGGACTCGTCGTGGAGGTTGACCAGCTCCGCCAGGGCGTACCGGGAGGGCAGGGTCTCCCACTGATCCTGGGGCGTGATGCGCTTCTGCCGCTCATAGCACTCCTTGGCGGTGGCCAGGGAGTGGTTCCCGTCTCCCACAGCGAACAGGAGGACAGGCTGGTCCTGGGTCCCGTAGCGGGCGTTGAAGGCGGCGGGATCAGCCAGAGCCTGGAGGGCGCCGGCCACGGCGGAGAGCTGCTCCCTCCCCAGCTTCCAACCGGCCAGGTGGCCGCCCCGCTCCATCAAATCGAAGTCATAGACCTGCTCCATGCCCGCCTTCTCCCGGGCCAGGGGCTCGATGACGGTGCGCTCCGGATCGTCAGTGAGGAGCATGACGTGAGGCAGCTCAATGGGGGCGTTCTTCCGCACCGCCACTCGGGGCGGGATACGGGAGAGGACGGTGCCCTCGGTGGCCCGCACCTGGGCCGGGGAGCCCGGCTCATAGTCGTACTGCTCCAGGTCCACCATGCCCACCAGTCCTCTGCGGAGCTTTCCGTTGTGCAGGGTGCGCTCTACATAGATCATGGTCTGGGGCAGAAGGGCAAACCTCTCCTCCCGCAGATAGCGGGACATGGTGTTGTTGATCTCCATGATGTCGGTCTCCACGCTGGGACCGTCCAGACAGCTCTCCGGCAGGATGAGCCGCAGGGATGAGGGAGCCCGCCCCACCCTCTCTTCTACCCGCTGCCAGTATTCCGGCTGTGAGGTGTACTGGTCACAGGCCACCACGCTCCACAGGCCCAAGTCGCAGTTTTGGGGGAGCAGGATATCCGCCGGACGAAAGGGGAGGGTTTCAAATAAATCATTCATCAATGGTCACTCACTTTAATCGTTCTCTTGATGCAGGGGGATTTTTCCGGCCTTGGCCGTTTTGGTTCTTTCCGCAGGGCGCGATGACGTGGCGCGCCGTCTTGGGTAGTTTTCGCAGGTGGGTCGCCGCCTGCGGGCGGCAAGTGACTTTCCCAGCGCCGGGAAAGTCACCAAAGGATCGCCGGGGGGCAGCTCAGGATGATCGCTTCACGCTCATATCCGCCTTACCCCGGGTCCTTCATTACGGGGACACGCTCCTGTTTGGTCATACGTTATTTCCGGCTCGCAAAATCTGAGTGGCTGGTCTAAATTCCCACCGGGCCACTGGGCCCTGGTCTGCAGAAATTCAGGGCGCATGCAATTCCACAACTGCGCCTGGCTTTGCTAAGCCGACACTCCCGGTGCGAATCCTGGCATGCCGGTCTGGGACCGGCCTCTACGGTATCACCGAAGAGGCCCCTTTTTGCAGGAGCGGCACACTTGGACGGCACGCTGTGGGAAAGGTTACTTTTTGAGACGCTGCCACTCCTCCAGCTGGGAGATTATGGCATCCAGCTTTTCTTCCATCCGGTCCCACTGTTTCTTGACCTTCCAGCAAAGGACCACCAGCGCTCCCAGCCCCACAGCCTTCACAGCAATCAGGAGCAGGGCCGCGATGCGGGCCGCCATGTCAAGGCTGCCCAGCCAGGCCGCCAGGTAGACGAGGAAAATAAGTCCAAAAATGACCGCCACGGTCTTCATAGGGCCCACTCCTTTCGCAACACCTATCTTTGCTTCTGCTCTGTTGGGGGCACTCCTCAATGTGATTTGAAGTGCGGTCTGATTTCGTCTTCTCCGTTCTTTAGACAGAGAGCTATCAGCCTATGGCCCCCTTGATGGCTTCCAACAACTCGCCGAACTCCTCAAAGGCGGGCAGCTCCGGGTGGTCGGCCCTGATGGCCTGGGTGCTCTTGAACAGGAAGCCCGCCTTGCTGGCCTGGATCATCCCCAGGTCGTTGAAGCTGTCCCCGCTGGCGATCGTCTCATAGCCCATGGACTGGAGGGCCTTCACCGTGGTCAGCTTGGACTGGGGGCAGCGCATCCGATAGCCCGTGATGGCTCCGTCGGGGGCCACCTCCAGGGTGTTGCAGAAGATGGTGGGCCAGTTCAGCTTGGCCATCAGGGGCTTGGCAAACTGCTCGAAGGTGTCGCTGAGGATGACCACCTGGGTGAGGGTGCGCAGCTCGTCCAGGAACTCCTTGGCCCCCGGCAGGGGGTCGATCTTGGCGATGGTGGCCTGGATCTCCTTCAGGCCCAGGCCGTGCTCCTTCAGGATCTCCAAGCGCCACTTCATCAGCTTGTCATAGTCCGGCTCGTCCCGGGTGGTGCGCTTCAGCTCCGGGATACCGCTCTCCTCCGCAAAGGCGATCCAAATCTCCGGGACCAGGACCCCCTCCATATCCAGGCATACGATATTCATGGTCGATTCTCCTCTCTGTTTCCCGGCCTGATGTCCCCGACCGAGTCCCTTCTCTTGTGTGGTCCCCGACCCACAGGGTGCAGGGATTACATGGGGCTCGTCCCAGAGGCAGACCAAAGCCGGGCGCTTTTCAATACGATTTGTAATTTTTTTCGAATAATATCCTATTTGAGTTCATTTTCAACCCCTGCCCTGGCTGCGGCGCAGGTTGGTCAGGAAGTTGTCCATCCGGGTGATGGCCTCGGAGATATCCTTCATCGAGGCGGCATAGCAGGCCCGGACGAAGCCCTCGCCCCCGGGGCCGAAGGCGGAACCGGGGATCACCGCTACCCGCTCCTCCCGCAGGAAGCGCTCACAGAACTCGTTGGAGGTCAGGCCAGTGGAACGGATATCCGGGAAGACGTAGAAAGCGCCCTTGGGCTCAAAGCAGCTCAGACCGATGCGGCGCAGATTCTCCACCAGATAGCGGCGGCGGCTGTCGTACTCCTCCCGCATGTGCTCGATGTCCCGGTCCCCGTTGCGCATGGCCTCGATGGCGGCATACTGGCTGACGGTGGGGGCGGACATGATACCGAACTGGTGCAGCTTGGTCAGGCACTGGATGATAGGCTTGGGGGCGCAGACATAGCCCATCCGCCAGCCAGTCATGGCGTGGCTCTTGGAGAAACCGTTGACCACGATGGTGCGGTCATACATCTCCTCCAGATTGGCCATGGACACATGGCGCTGGCCGTAGGTCAGCTCGGCATAGATCTCATCGGAGACCACCATGATCTCCGTGTCCCGCAGCACCTGGGCCAGAGCCTCCAGGTCCTGCCGCTCCATAATGCCGCCGGTGGGGTTGGAGGGGAAGGGCAGCACCAGCGCCTTGGTCCTGGGGGTAATGGCGGCCTTCAGCTGCTCAGGCGTCAGGCGGAACTGGTTCTCTGCCTTCAGCTCCACATAGACCGGGACACCCCCCGCCATCTCGGTGAGCGGTCCGTAGCAGACAAAGGATGGGACGGGGATGATAACCTCGTCCCCCGGGTTCAGCAGCACCCGCAGGGAGAGATCCAGCGCCTCGCTGCCCCCTACTGTGACCAAGATCTGGCTGGCGTAGTCGTATTTCAGGCCGAACCGGCGGTCCAGATAGCTGGCGATCTCCCGCCGCAGCTCCGCCATGCCCGCGTTGGAGGTATATTTGGTGTACCCCCGCTCCAGGGAATAGATACCCGCATCCCGGATGTGCCAGGGTGTCACAAAGTCGGGTTCCCCGATGCCCAGGGAAATGGCGTCCTTCATCTCCTCCAGAATATCAAAAAACTTCCGAATGCCAGAGGGCTGGATGCCCTGGATCTTCTGATTCAAGATCGTCTCATAATTCATACAAAGATATACTCCCTTTCCTGGGGCTCCTGAGGCCGGAAAATCAGGTGCTTCTCCTTATATTTTTTCAAAATGAAATGGGTGGCCGTGCCGGTGACCCCCTCCAGTGGGGCCAGGCGCTCGCCCACAAACTGGGCTACCTCCCGCAGGCTGCGTCCAGAGATGATGACTGTCAGGTCGAAGGAGCCGCTCATCAGATACATGCTCTCCACCTCGTCATACTGATAGATGCGCTCGGCGATGCGGTCAAATCCGGCCAGGGACTGAGGCGTCACCTTCACCTCGATCAGGGCGGTGACATTCTCCCGCTTGACCCGGTCCCAGTCGATCACAGCCTGGTATCCCAGGATCACGCCCTCCTCTTCCAGCCGGCGCAGTTCATCCTTTGCCTCTGCCTCGGTCATGCCGGCCTGTGCTGCCAGCTGTGCGGGAGACTGTGTGCAGTCCTGTTCCAAAAGCTCCAAAAGTGTGTTCATGTCACGGGGACCTCCCTTTCCGAAATCTTTGACTGCGGAGTCCGGCAGCCGGTGCTCCCTGTCAGAAATGAATATCGTATTTATTATATCTCATTTACCACCCAAGCGCAATGCTGCCTTTTAGATCCTCCCCAAGATACACCAGGCCCCCCTGCGGCCATAAGACGCAGGGGGGCCTGTGTTTGACTGGTAAAGATCCAGGCTCTGCTCTTTCTGCAGAATCAGGCCGCCTTGACAGCCTTACTGCCCTTTCCGGTAATGATCTGGAACACCAGCACCACGACCAGAACGCCGATACCGATGATGTCGGTCAGAGTGCCCGGATGGATCAGCATCAGACCGGCGGCGATACACACGATCCGCACGCCCCAGTTCAGATCCCGGAGCATGTAGCCGATCATGCCGGCGGCGATGAGGAACATACCCACCGAGGAGGTAAGGACCACCTGCACCACGTCCAGCGGGCCGAAATCGCCAATGAACAGCATCGTGTTATTGAAAGCAAAGATGTAGGGCACGATGAAGGCCGCGATGGCCAGACGGGTGGCGTTGAAGGCCGTCCTCATAGGCGGCGCTTTGGCGATGGCGGAGCCGGCATAGGCGGCCAGGGCCACGGGCGGGGTGATGTCGGCCACAATGCCGAAGTAGAACACGAAGAAGTTGGCAGCCATCAGATCCATGCCCATGCCCTGCACCAGGATAGGGGCACAAGTGGTGGCCATAATGACGTAGTTGGCGGTGGTGGGGACGCCCATGCCCAGCACGATGCAGCACAGCATAGTGAGGAACAGGGCGATGATCAGCTGACCGTTGGCGACCTGTACGATGGCGGTGATGAGCACATTGGCCAGACCGGTCATCGTCACCACGCCGGCGATGATGCCCGCGATGCCGCAGGCTACGCCTACAGACAGGGTATTCCGGGTCCCGGCGGCCAAGGCGTCCACATAGGAGGGGGCCGCCTCACGGTTGGGCTTGCTCATTACCGTGAAGAGAACGAACAGCACCACCCAAAGGCCCATACAGATGTTATCCAGGTTCTCCGGGATCCATTCGTAGGACTTGTTGCCCAGGATCACGATGACAGCCAGGGGGATGAGGGGCAGGGCCATGAGCAGCTTTTTGCCGCCCTTCTCCCGGTCCACCATACCCATGGTGATAGCGGCGAAGGTGGCATACACAGCGCTGCGGGACATGGTGAAGCCCACGATGATCATGTACACCAGCACGATCAGCGGCACCAGCAGGTAGATCTTGGGAAGGATATCCTTGGCCTTGGGCAGGGAGTCCTTGGGCAGACCGTGCAGCCCCATCTTCTTGGCCTTGAAGTGGACCATAAGGAAGATGCCCGCGAAGTACAGGAAAGCGGGCAGGATGGCCCGGATCACGATCTCAGAGTAGGGGACGCCGACCATCTCGGCCATGAGGAAAGCGGCGGCGCCCATGATGGGGGGCATGATCTGTCCGCCAGTGGAGGCGGCGGCCTCAACGGCACCCGCGAACTCCGGGGGATAGCCAGTCTTCTTCATCAGGGGGATGGTAACGGCGCCGGTGGTCACGGTGTTGCCCACAGAGGAACCGGACACCATGCCGCACAGAGCGGAAGAGATGACGGCTACCTTGGCGGGACCGCCGGAGGCGGAGCCTGCGATGGCGTTTGCCCCTTCAATGAAGAAGTTGGCGATGCCGGTGGCCTCCAGGAAAGCGCCGAAGATGATGAACAGCACGATGTAGGTGCAGCACACGCTGATGGGGGTACCAATGACGCCGTTGGTGGTGTAGAACAGGTTGTACACAATGCTCTGCACCGTCTTTCCGGCAAACATGGGCAGATAAGCATAAAGAACGAAGGCCGTGGCCACGCATAGGATGGGGATGCCCACCACCCGGCGGCAGCACTCCGCCAGGATCAGGATGCCGATGATACCCAGCACCACCTCAGTGGTGCCGATCCGGGTCATCATGGCCACGATGCTCTTCAGGTTGATGACATAGTTAAAGTAGCAGGCCGCGCCCACCACTGCCAATACGATGTCATACCAAGGGATGTGATTCACCTTCTGTGTTCCCTTTTTCGCAGGGTACAGAATGAATACAAACAAAATGATAAAGCCCAAAAACAGGCAGTGCCGGACGCGGTTGTCAAAGCTGGCAAACAGGTTCATCCACACCATGAACAGGGAAAAGAGAGCCAGCATGATCCGGATGACTAGCTCCGGGACTCCGGTCCAGATCCGGGTGTTGGATTCGCGGTCGTACTTCTTCATGACCGCTTCCACGTCCTCCGCCGTTCCCACGTCTACGCTGGGATCACCGGCAGGAGCCGTGTTGACGCTGCGATCTTCCAAATCGCCCATTATTCTCCTCCTTAGTCGCATCGTTCTGACGCCGCCCCTAGCGGACAAGGCGGTCAGAACAGCCGATACTCGTACCCGATGGAGACCACCGAGCTTCTTCCAAACAGTGCGCTCAAACTGATGACTCGAATCCCGCTCTCCAAAGTCACCTCCTCCATCCCATCTTCCGGGAACACCCCGACCAGATCACGGACCTGGTCATAGTCCTCCCGGATGTCGCCCAGGATCAGCGTGTGATCTGATCGGGAGCCTACGATATATTGCAGGGGGATCGTCTCAAAATCCTTGTGGATATTGCTCACTACAATGGAGCCGTCCTCGCCCAATGTCATGGACTCCCCTTCGTTCAGCTGGCTCTGTACCCCGGCGCCGAAGCTGTAATAGTAGGTCTGCTCCACATAGATCTTGTGCTCCTGGATCTGATAGCAGTCGATCAGCGGATTTTTATGGACCGAGTGGATAAAGCCCACGCAGAACCAGTCTCCCTCGTCCAGGCGGTAGCGGACGCAGGTCTCACCGTTTTCCCCGCCGCGCAGGGTGAGATACCAGCCCGCCCGCACGCTGACTGTTGCTAGAAGAGCCGCCGCAATAATGATGATTATCGCGGCGGCTCCCATTACCCTTTTTTTCATCAGATCCCGGTGTCACTCGTCACCGGAACTTGACCGGCGGGCCGTGCGGCGAGGTCGGTCCTCCCTCACAGGACACCCTTCTCGGTATAGAACTTCTCAGCGCCGGGATGCATAGGCACATCACCCACACCGGCCACCGCGTTCTCCAGGGTCAGGAACTGGAACTTGGCCTGAGTAGCGGCCATGCTCTCCTGATTCTCGAACATCTGGGTCAGCAGTTCATAGACGAAGTCCTCGGACAGGTCCTCAGAGGCCACCAGAACTGCCTTCACGGCCACGCAGGTCACATCATAGTCGATGTTGTTGGGGTAGGTGCCGGCGGGCAGGTCCTCCTGGACCAGGAAGGGGTAGTTGGTGGTCAGATACTCCACGGCCTCGGGAGTCAGGCTGATCATATCGAATTCAGCGGTGGCATCCAGCTCAGTGATCGAGGTGGTGGGGGCGCCGGCCACGGTGAAAGCGGCGTCGATCTTGCCGTCCTTCAGGTCGTTGGCGGCGTCGCCGAAGGAACCGTTGGTGGCGGTGATGTCGGCGGTGGTCATGCCGTAGGCCTCCAGGACCTGGCGGGCGTTGACCTCAGTGCCGGAGCCCACGTCGCCCACGCAGACGGTCTTGCCCTTCAGCTCGGATACGTCCTTGATGCCGGGGGCGGAAATGATCTGCACGGTCTCGTTGTACAGGCCGGCCACCCACTGGCTGCTGGTCTCAGCCTCGGTGAACAGGTCGGTGCCGCTGTGGGCATAGGAGAGCACGTCGGACTGCAGGATGGACATCTGGGCATTGCCGTCAGCCACCTCCAGGATGTTGGCGGAAGAGGCACCGGTGGAAGTCACATTCAGCTGGCCGGTGGTCAGCAGGGGGTTGAGGGTGGTCTGCATCACGCCGCCGTAGGCGTAATAGGTGCCGGAGGTGCCGCCGGTCGCCAGGGTGACGGTCTCGCCGGAGCCGCCGGCCGGAGGTGTGGTGGTGGAAGTAGTGCCGGTAGAAGCGGCAGGAGTAGAAGTGGTACCGGAATTGCTGGGCTGATTGGGATTGCCGCAGCTGGCCAGCGCCAGGGACAGAGACAGCGCCAGGATGAGAGCAAGTGTTTTCTTCATATTCTCTTTCCTCCATTTCAAGCTTTACTCGGCCTTCCGCCCGAGGGATGCGGCCGACCTATTTGCAGAGTTATTATATTACATTTTGCCTATAATTGCAAGTCGCTTTTTTAATTTTCGGTCATTTTGCATAATTTCCTTCATTTTTGCAGTTTTTTTCTCTGTTTTTCTCTTTTTTCTTTTGGATTTCCTCATTTTTCCTTCTTTTCAATATAATGATGCAGTATTTGCATCATTCCATTTTTAACATTTTCCCCCTGCACTCCGACGCCCTTACTCCCGCATAGCCTGTTCCAGCTTCTCCAGCGCCCGCTTCTCAATGCGCGATACATAGGACCGGCTGATGCCGCAGCGGGAGGCGATCTCCCGCTGTGTTCTGGGAGGGCGGTCATCCAGGCCGTAGCGCAGGGTGATGATGGACCGCTCCCGATCGGTCAGGCAGGTGGCCACGCAGTGCCGTACCTTGCGGCAGGCGTCCCGGGTGTCCAGTTCCTCCAGCATGTTGTCGTCCACAGCGATCACATCCATCAGCGACAGGGAGCTGCCGTCGTCATCGCCATCCAGGCTGTCCGCCAGTGACACCTCCCCTGCCAGCTTTTTCTGCGCCCGGAAGTGCATCAGGATCTCGTTTTCGATGCAGCGGCTGGCGTAGGTAGCCAGACGGACGTTTTTATCACTTTTGAAGGTAGAGATCCCCTTGATCAGCCCGATAGTCCCGATGGAGATCAGATCGTCCTGGTCTCCAGTCTGGGCATAGTACTTTTTCACGATATGGGCCACCAGCCGCAGGTTATGCTCCACCAGCAGGTTGCGGGCCTCCAGGTCCCCCTGGGCGGCCCGCTCCAGGTATTCCCGCTCCTCCGCGGCCTTCAGCGGCCGTGGGAAGGACCCGCTCCCACCCGAGAGCCGCAGAGTAAAAAACAGACCGTTCATCATTAGATAGATCCATGGCGACAACATATGCCAACACCTCCGCCCTACTCTATTCCCCCCACGCAAGTCCCTATTCTCCCGGTCCTTCCCCTCTGTCGAAAGTTCCGGCCCACCTGCCCGTGCAAAGAGCTCCCCCGGACACGCCCTAAGGCGCGTCCGGGGGAGCTCTCTTTCCGTTCCCGGTGTTACTGCTTCTCCTGGAGGGACAGGCTGGCGATGAACTGCTGGGCGGTGCGCGGGGTGCGCCCCGCGTGGCGGATCTCCCAGGTCATGGCCTGGGCGTGGAGCAGCTCAGCGGACATGGCCACCCCGGCCCGGGCGGCCAGATGGTCCACTAGGGCCAGATAATCCGCCTTGCTCATGGTGAGGTAGGGGATACGCAGTCCAAACCGCTCCGCCAGGGCAGTCTTCTCCGAGATGGTCTCAAAGGCGTCCACCTCATCCCCCGCCCGGTCGCTGAAAGACTGACGGACCAGGTGGCGGCGGTTAGAGGTGGCGTAGATGGCCACATTGGCCGGGCGGCGCTCCAGCCCGCCCTCCAGGATAGTCTTCATAATGGAATAGGTATTGTCGTCCTGGTCGAAAGCCAGGTCGTCGATGAAGAGGATGAACTTCTGCCGCCGTCCCGCCAGGGAGCGGATCAGCCGGGGCATCTGGGCCAGCCCCTCCTTCTGCACCTCGATCAGCCGCAGATCCCCGAATCCGGGGCGGAACAGCATAGACTTTACAGTGGCTGACTTGCCAGTGCCGCCGTCGCCAAAGAGGAGCACGTTGTTCACCAGGTGCCCCTCCAGCATGGCCTGGGTGTTGGCCACCACCTGTCCCCGCTGCAGCTCGTAGCCCATCAGCTCCTCCGGCCGGGGGCAGTCCGGGTCGGCCACCGGGATCAGCTCCCCGCTGTCCCAGACAAAGGCCCGGTAGCGGGCGAACAGGCCGCAGCCATTCTCCTGGTAAAACGCCGTAAGGCCGTCAAAGTCAAAAGGTGCAGACGCCCGCCACCGGGGCAGCCCAGCCAGCACCGGAGCGTACACCGGGGGCAGCAGATTGGACAGCTCCCCCACATACCGGTCGCAGTCCATCCGGGCCAGAAGGAGGAAGGTCTCCACCTCCCGCCGGGCTGCGTTCTCCAGGGCGGGGTCGCTGTCCCCTCGCTCCGCCAGCGTTCCATAGGGGCTCTCCACATAGCGCAGGCCGTCCCAGAGCCAGTCACCCAGTCCCTGGTATCCCTCCCGCCGCAACAGGTGGAAGAGCTGCGTATAGGCCTCCAGGGCCTCCGTTCCACGCCCCTGGGCCAGACTGCCCACCAGGGCCCGGCTCTGCTCCATCACCGGCGTCTTCAGTAGCTCCGCATAGGCAGATACGCCATGGAGGGCCGCCCAAAGTACATCAAATTCCATCTTATTTCTCCCAGTTCCCCCTGCTTCCGCAGGTGATCTCTTTTCATTGTAAAGCGGACAGGGCGGCCTTGTCAACCGGGTGGGGGTATGATATAATAAATAAATCTGACTCAGGAAAGGAAGACAGAGGACGCGGCGCGTGAAACGGCGGCCTGCTCGGGCCCCGCCCCGCTGTCCTTGCCCATATGCTGTCCATTGGAGGCATCCCCATCGAAGCGCCCCTGGCCCTGGGCCCTATGGCCGGGGTCACTGATATGGCCTTCCGCACCATCTGCCGGGAGCAGGGCGCCGCCCTGACCTGTACAGAGATGGTCAGCGCCAAGGCCTTGTGTTATCAGGATAAGAAGTCCATCCCCCTGCTCCAGCTGGGGGATGGCGAGCATCCCGCCGCCGCCCAGATCTTCGGCAGCGACCCGGTCTGCATGGAGGAGGCGGCCGCCATCGCCCGCCAGGTCTCCGGCGCCGACTTCATCGACATCAACATGGGCTGCCCGGTGCCCAAGGTGGCCAACAGCGGGGACGGCTCCGGCCTGATGCGTACCCCGGACAAGGCGGTTCGGGTGGCTGAGGCGGTCATCCGGGGGGCCGGCTGTCCGGTGACGGTGAAGTTCCGGCTGGGTTGGGACAAGGGTTCCATCAACTGTGTGGAGTTTGCCCGGGCCATGGAGGAGGCCGGCGTGGCCGCCGTGGCCGTCCACGGGCGGACCCGGGCCCAGATGTACGCCGGCCGGGCGGACTGGGACCACATCCGCGCCGTGAAGGAGGCGGTGAAGATCCCTGTGATCGCCAACGGCGACGTGTTCAAGCCGGAGGACGCCCCCCGTATCCTGGCCTACACTGGGGCGGACATGGCCATGATCGGCCGGGGGGTATTCGGCAACCCCTGGCTGTTCGCCCAGTGCCGGGCAGCTCTGGAGGGCCGCGAGATCCCTCCCATGCCGCCGCTGGCGGAGCGTTGCGACACGGCGGTGCGCCAGTTCCAGCTCTCCGCCGCCAACAAGGGGGAGAAGATCGCCTGTCTGGAGGCCCGGCGCCACTACGCATGGTATCTGAAGGGGGTCCCCCACGCGGGATATTATAAGGAGCAGATCGTGAAGATCACTACCCTGGAGGACGTGTACCGGGTGACAAAGGGGATCAAGCGGGACCTGTGCTGACCCCGGCCGCGGGGCCGGAGGGTTTGGATTTGGAAGGGGTGAAGGTATGACTGACCAGGAGCTGGCGGCCCGCGCCCGGGACGGGGACCAGGACGCCTTCGAACAGCTGGTCCGGGACAACGAAAAACGGATCTATACCCTTGCGCTGCGGATGACGGGCAGCCGTGAGGATGCTCTGGATCTGGCCCAGGATGCCTTTTTCCAGGCGTGGAAAGCCCTCCCCACCTTTCAGGGGGAGAGCAGCTTTGCCACCTGGCTCTACCGCCTGGCCACCAACCTGTGCCTGGACCATCTGCGGACTCAGAAGAGGCGGACCCAGTCCATGGGGCCCGCCCTCTCCCTGGACGACGAGGAAAACGGTCCCGTCCAGGTGGCGGACCAGCAGCTCCAGCCCCAGGAGGCGGTGGAGCGCTCAGAGCGCCGCCGGGCCCTGGAGCGGGGGCTGGCCTCCCTCCCGGATCACCACCGCCAGGTGCTGATCATGCGGGAGTTGTCCGGACTCTCCTACCAGGAGATCGCCCAGGTCCTGGACCTGGATCTGGGGACTGTGAAATCCCGTATCGCCCGGGCTCGTCTCTCCCTGCGAAAAATTTTGCTGGAGGATGGGAACTTTTTTGACTCTCCGGCGTCTATGGAGATAGAACGACACAGAAAGGAGTGACCCGGCATGTCAGGCTGTGAACGTGCGCTGGACCTGATCGGCCTGCGTCTTGACGGCCCCCTGTCCCCGGAAGAGCAGCGGGAGCTGGACGCCCACCTGGAACAATGCCCTGCCTGCCGGGCCGCCGCCCGGGAGCTGGAGGAGCTGGAGGGGGCCCTCGTCCAGCTGGGTGAGTGCGATCCCCCGCCCCAGCTCGTCTCCGGCGTGATGGAGCGGGTACGCGCCGACAGCGCCCCTGCCAAGGTCGTCCCGCTCTGGAAACGCCCTGCCTTCCGGGGAGCACTGGGCATGGCGGCCTGCGCCGCCCTGTGCATCGGCCTGCTTCCCCAAATGGCGGGTCTCTCCTCCGGCGGCGGGAACAGCACCGGCGCCGCCCCTGCCAGCGCCTCGGAGTCCCAGGCCGCTTCCTCCACTCCCGCTGCCGGTGCCTATGATGCCGGCGGGGAGTCCTCCCCCTCTGCCGAGGTCCGCTCCAGCAATGCGGGCCGTCCGGAAGCCGAGGACACCGCCCCGATGGAGGCGGAGTCCCCCGCCTCCATCGCTCCCTTCTCCCTGCAGGAACAGGGAGCGGGCGCACCGGAGGACTTCTCCGCCCTTGCCCCCGCCCTGTCCGAAGCCCTGGCCGGACAGCTGGGCCAGAGTCCCGGCCGGCTGCTCCTGTTCTCCACCATTCCAGAGGAACTGGAGGACCGGGACTGGCAGGAGACGGACGGCTTTCGCTGGACCGCCCTGGAGGCGGAGGGGGACCACTCCCTGCTGGACGCCCTGACCGCCCAGGCCGCCGCCCTGTGGGAGAGCGGGGTGGAGGGCCCCGCAGTGGCTCTGGTGTATCCCTGAATCTTACTTCAGCCCTGGACCGGGTGCGATTTGTGCCCGGTCCAGGGCTCTTTTCTGCTTTTTTTCGTGGGAGAGCCGCTTTTTCTTCATTTTTGTTTCATTTTACGTCTGCGACAAAAAAGAGGTTGTCAGATGTGCATTTTTACGATATAATAGCCAATAGCAGATCACCTCGCCACGGCGGCTTCCGCCTGGGGAGTCTGTATGAGTCAGTCCAAACATAAGGAGTGGTAACAATGAGCTATTCTGTACAAAACATCCGCAATGTCTGTCTGCTGGGACACGGTGGGAGCGGAAAGACCTCCCTGGCGGAGAGCCTGCTTTACATGACCGGCGCTATCGACCGCATGGGCAAGCCCGCCGACGGCAACACCGTCTGCGACTATGATGCGGAGGAGACCCGCCGCCAGATCTCCATCTCCACTTCCGTGGCTCCCCTGGAATATAAGGGCTGCAAGATCAACATTCTGGACACCCCGGGCAGCTTCGACTTCTCAGGTGAGGTGCTGGAGGCCCTCCAGGTCTCTGACGCCGCCATCATCGTCTGCTCCGCCAAAGACGGCATCTCTGTGGGGCTGGAAAAAGCCTGGCGCTACTGCGAGGAGCGCGACATGCCCCGCTTTATCTATATTTCCAAGACAGATGAGGAAAACTCCGACTATAACGCCACCTTCGACGCCCTGCGTGAGCGCTTCGGCAACAAGATCGCCCCCATCGTGGTCCCCATCTGGGACGACAACAAGAAGGTCACCGGCATCATCGACGTGCTCAACAAGCGCGCCTACGAGATGCAGAACGGCAAACGGGTGGAGATCGAGCTGCCCGAGGGCAAAGAGGACGTGGTCACCCAGTTCAACGACGCTCTGAAGGAATCCGTGGCCGAGACCAGCGAGGAGTTTATGGACAAATTCTTCTCCGGCGAGGACTTCACCTATGTGGAGATGATCCAGGGCCTGCGCCAGGGCGTGCGGGAGCTGTCCCTCTTCCCCGTGCTGTGCGGCTCCGCCGTGTCCACCATGGGCTCCCTGATGCTGATGGACAATATCGTGGAGCTTCTGCCCAACCCGGTGGAGGGCAACATGCGCAAGGGCATGCTCCCCAGCGGCGACAAGGAGGAATACGCAGTCTCCCCCGGCGGCGTACCCAGCGCCTTCGTGTTCAAGACGGTCTCCGACCAGTACGGCAAGTACTCCTTCATCAAGGTCATCTCCGGCACCATCACCTCCGACCTGGCCCTGGTCAACGCCCGCACCGGCTCCCCCGAGAAGCTGGGCCGGCTGTACACCATGCGGGGCAAGAAGGCCGTGGAGGTCAAGGAGCTCTCCTGCGGCGATATCGGCGCCATCGGCAAGCTGGAGAAGGTCAAGACCGGTGATACCCTGTGTGACGCCCGCAAGGTCTTCTTCATGCCCCCCATCCCCTTCCCCGAGCCCTGCTACTCCGTGGCCATCGTGCCCAAGACCCGGGGGCAGGAGGACAAGATCGCCCAGGGCTTGGCCCGCCTGAACGAGGAGGACCCGACCTTCACCTTGGTGAACAACGGCGAGACCCACCAGATGGTCCTCAGCGGCACCGGCGACATGCAGATGGATGTGCTGGTGTCCAAGCTGAAGAGCCGCTTCAATGTGGAGGCGGAGCTGAAGGCTCCCCGGGTGGCCTATCGTGAGAAGATCCGCAAGACAGTCTCCAAACAGGGCCGCCACAAAAAGCAGACCGGCGGTGCCGGCCAGTTCGGCGATGTCTGGGTCCGCTTTGAGCCCAATCCGGAGAGCGACCAGATGGTCTTTGCCGAGGAGGTTTTCGGCGGCTCCGTGCCCAAGAACTATTTCCCCGCTGTGGAGAAGGGCCTGCGTGAAGCCTGCGTTCACGGACCTCTGGCGGGCTACCCCGTGGTCAACCTGAAGGCTGTCCTCTATGATGGAAGCTACCACCCCGTGGACTCCTCCGAGATCGCTTTCAAGACCGCGGCCCAGCTGGCCTACAAGGCCGCCATGCCTGAGGCCAACCCCGTGCTCATGGAGCCCATCGGCGAGCTGAAGGTCACCATTCCAGACAGCTACATGGGCGACGTCATCGGTGACCTGAACAAGCGCCGCGGCCGCATCATGGGCATGAATCCCACTAAGGACGGCGAGCAGGTGGTGGAGGCCGAGGTCCCCATGGCCGAGATGTCTACCTACGCCATCGACCTGCGGGCCATGACCCAGTCCCGCGGCTCCTTCACCTTCCACTTTGTCCGCTATGAGGACTGCCCTCCCGCGGCCCAGCAGAAGGCCATTGAGGAAGCCAAGGCCCTGGCGGAAGAATAAATCATCCCGGGCACCCGTTCCCCGCAGGGAGCGGGTGCCTTTTGCGGGCAGTCCGAGTCAGGCGGGCTGCGCCCGCCCGGCGCTTTTGCGCCGCAAATTCGCAGCGTAGCGGAGAATTTTCACGGGGCGGATCCACTCCGCCCCGTGTCTTCTCTCCAAGGGTCCCCGCCATGGAACTCCATGGCGGGCTGGACTGCCCTCCCGCGGCCCAGCAGAAGGCCATTGAGGAAGCCAAGGCCCTGGCGGAAGAATAAATCATCCCAGGCACCCGTTTCCCCACAGGGAGCGGGTGCCTTTTGCGGGCAGTTCCCCGGTCCGGCCCCATACAGCGCGCCAGCCCGGTGGTCCCTGGACCACCGGGCTGGCTCTGTGCTCTGTTCTGTCGCAGACGGACACGGCTCCACCACGCTTCGGCCGCCCCGGGGGAAGCAGGGGGGAGGTATCCCTGTCCCGCCCGGCGCGCTGCCGTGAACCTGTCTCATCTTGTCCCCATCATACTCCTCCCCAATCCATTTTTCAAATCAATCTTTCTTATAAAATAATTGATTTTATCTATATTTCTGCCCGGTGAACCCGCTCCAGCATCTCCTGGTATCCGGGGGTCTCCCGGAGGAAAGCGGATTCCGGGTCCCGCTCCAGTTCCTCCAGCAGATATTGGAGCATGATCTGCTGGACTTCCCTCGCAGCCTCCTTTGTGGGCAAGTGGCGGTAGAGAGGGGACGCACTCAGGTCCCAGGGCTCCTCCAGGCTGCGCAGGAGCCGTTCCAGCACCGCCAGCGCCTCGGGGCCGTCCTGCTCCGCCAGCGCCAGCTGGAGCGGGGCAGACGCCACTGCGTAGGCGGTGAGCTGGAACACCCGTCCCGCCTGCTCCGCCGTCTCACTGTATTGCCGCGCGCACGTCTTGTCCCCCGCCTCCAGCGCCAGGTCCATCAAAGCCATGAGGGTAGACTGGAGATCTGATGCCTGCCGGAACAGCTCCCGCTCCAGAATGGGCCACGCCTCTTCCGACCGCTTCTGTTTCCTGCGGAGCATGGCCTCCAGCATGGGCCGTTCCCGGTCCTCCTGGGGCAGACGGGCCAGCTGTTCCTCTGCCTGCTCCAGCTCTCCCTGGGCCATGTACTGGGAGATGAGCATCCGCTCCGCCCGCTCCCGCACCCGCCTGTCTCCACTGTCCGCGCACCGGCGGTAGAGGGCCAGGATCTCCCCCTTCCACGCCTGCTCCCGCTCCGGGTCATTCTCTCCCCGCTTCCAGAGCACCAGCGCCCCGTCCAGTATCTGGGCCGCCGTATAGGCCAGCAGGTCGCTGTTTGGGTACTCCCGCAGCTTGTCCCGGGCCAGACGGAAGGCGGCCTCACAGCCCTCCTGCTGGGCTCTCTCCCCCAGCACATTGGCAAATGCTCCGATCTCCTCCTCTGTCAGTTCCTCCTGAAAGGAGAGCAGGGTGTTCAGGTCCACCTCAAGCAGACGGGCCAGCGGGGGCAGCAGGGTGATATCCGGATAGGAGTTGTTCCGCTCCCACTTGTTGACAGCTGGCGCTGACACCCCCAGCCGCTGGGCCAGCTGTTCCTGGGTCAGCCTCAGTGCCAGGCGCCGCTGCCGCAGGATCTCGTGAAATTTCATGTTCCGTCCCCCTTTTCCTTGGTGTGCCCATTGTATCAGAGGAGACCTTTTCTCCGCAACCGAAGGGTATTCACCTTTCCTTCAAAAAAATTAACCGCTGTTCATATTTTTTCTGTTTTCAAAAAAATTGTCCTCTGACTGTGGTCAGAGGACAAAATTGTGCTGAAATATGCACAATTTTCCGCTTTCCATTCCCTTGACAGGGCCCTTGCTTCCGCTATAATGAAACCAACCTCCATATCAGAAAGGAAGATCCTATGACACACCTTCGCAGCAGATGGACCGCCCTGTTCCTGGCGCTGGTCCTTTCCCTCTCTCTGGCCCTGCCCGCCTCCGCCGCACAGGAGGACCGGGCCCAGGCCGCCCATGAGGCCGCCCAGTACGCCATGCAGTATGGCGGCGCCGTCAGTGTCCAGTACGCCCTTTGGGAGAACGGAGAGGTCACCCTCCAGGGGCACGACGGCGTCTACTCCAAGACGGAGAACCGCGCGCTCACCGATGATGACCTGTACGGCATCGGCTCCATCAGCAAGACCTATACCGCCGCCGCCATGATGAAGCTGGTGGAGCAGGGGAAAGTAGACCTGGATGAGCCGGTCACCGCCTATCTCCCTGATTTCACCATGGCAGACCCCCGCTACACCCAGATCACGGTGCGCATGCTCCTCAACCACTCCTCCGGCCTGATGGGCGGCACCACCAATGACGCCTTCCTGTTCGGGGACCAGGGGAACGATGACGCTCCCTCCCGCCTGCTGGAGCGGCTGGCCGGGCAGACCCTTCAGGCCGAGCCCGGCGCTTACAGCGTCTACTCCAACGACAGCTTCACCTTGGCCCAGCTGGTCATCGAGCGGGTCAGCGGCATGGAGTACACCGCCTTTCTAAACCAGTACCTGCTGGAGCCTCTGGGACTGGAGAACACCCTGACCCCTATGGAGGAGTTCGATACCAGCCGGCTGGTCAAGACCTATCTGGGGACTGACACCCGGGCCCTGCCCGCCGAGAACCTGACCATCGTGGGCACGGGAGGCATCTACTCCACCGCCAGCGATCTGGCCGCCTTCGGCGGCGCCCTGTGCGGGGAAGGTCTGCTGAGCCAGGCGTCTTTGGATGAGATGGCCAGCGACCAGTATCTGCTGGGCATGTGGCCCGAGGACAGTGACGGCGACGCCGTCGCCTATGGCCTGGGCTGGGACAGCGTCCATATGTTCCCCTTCAGTCAGAACGGCATCCAGGCCCTGGTCAAGGGGGGCGACACCATCGTCTATCATGCCGGACTGGTCATCCTGCCCGAGTATGACATGGCCGCCGCGGTGCTCACTTCCGGCGGGATCAGCACCTACAATCAGCTAGCCGCCGCCCGTATCCTTCTGGATGCCCTGGCTGAGCAGGGCGTCGAGGTGGAGGAGGAGGCCGCCCTCACCCCCGCCCAGCCCGCCCAGATGCCCGCCGAGCTGACCCAGCTCAGCGGCTGGTACGGCACCTCCACCGCCGCCGCCCAGCTCCAGATCACCGACGAGGGCGTGCTCACCCTTACCGGGATGGAGGGGACCTTCACCTACCGGGAGGACGGCAGTTTCCGGGACGAGAGCGATTCCGTCCTGCTCAAGCTGGTCCAGGAGGACAACGGGGAGACCTACCTCTATCAGAAGAGCTACGCCTCCATTCCCGGCCTGACCACCCTCTGTGTGGCCTCCTACGCCATGGAGCGCCTGCCCAGCTCCCAGCCGGACGAGGCCACTCAGGCCGCCTGGGAGGCTAGAGAGGGCAAGATGTACGTTCAAACCAACGAGCGCTGGTCCTCCGCCTACTACGCCTTAAGCGGCGTCTTTGCCGCCGTCACCCTTCAGGGCAGCCCGGAGGGCTATCTGCTCACCAATCAGCTCACCGCCCCTGACACCGCTGCCCCAGTCCTTCAGATCCCCGGCACCGGAAGCCGGGACAGTGCCGTGATCCGTGTGCTGGATGTAGACGGCTGCGAGACCCTGGAGCTCAACGGCTCCCTCTATCAGGACGCAAGCTCCGTCTCCCCCATCTTCTCCGGGCCGGAGTCCTGGTGCATCATCCGCCCGGGGCAGACAGCCCGCTGGTACCGGACAGGCGAGGCCGCCGGCAGTCAGATGACGGTGGAGGTCCCGGAAAACGGCGGTTTCTATGTGTATGACGCCGCTCTGGGCCTCCAGGCCAGCTCCTGGCTCTATGGAGACACCACCGTTGTTCTTCCGGAAAACGGCTGGATCGTCTTCTCCGGCGAGGAGGGGGCCCAGTTCCACATCTATCTCTCACAACCCTGAGCAAACGCTCCGGCCGCCCTTCCGGCGTCCGGAGCGTTCCTTTTTTCTGTCAGCCGGACCGCACCGCCGGCCATAAAAACAGGCGCCGCCCCATGGGGCGGCGCCTGGATCGTGTCTGTGTCTTACTGCTTGGGCAGGGTGGTCTTGGGGGCGGCCGGCTTAGGGTCCTCGGTGTCGAACACCGTTTTCGCCGCGGCGGCCAGGCCCGCCAGGCCCTGGATCTCGCTGGGTACGATGATCTTGGTGGCCTTGCCGTTGGCGGCGGCGGTGAACGCCTCCAGGGCCTTGATCTTCAGCACGCCGTCGCCGGGGTTGGCCTCGTTGATGAGCTTAATGGCGTCAGCGGTGGCCTGCTGCACCTTCATGATGGCCTGGGCCTGGGCCTCGGCTTCCAGGATCTTAGCCTGCTTGGCGCCCTCAGCCTGAAGGATGGCGGCCTGCTTGGCCGCGTCAGCCCGCAGGATGGCGGACTGCTTCTCGCCCTCAGCCACCAGGATCTGGGACTGCTTCTGTCCCTCGGCCTGGAGGATGGACTCACGGCGCTCGCGCTCGGCCCGCATCTGCTTCTCCATGGACTCCTGAATGTCTCTGGGCGGCATGATGTTCTTCAGCTCCACCCGGTTGACCTTGATGCCCCAGTTGTCGGTGGCCTCGTCCAGAATGGCCCGCATCTGACCGTTGATGTGGTCTCGGCTGGTGAGGGACTGGTCCAGCTCCAAGTCACCGATGATGTTGCGCAGGGTGGTGGCAGTGAGGTTCTCAATGGCGGACATGGGATTCTCCACCCCATAGGTGTACAGCTTAGGGTCGGTGATCTGGAAATAGATCACCGTATCGATCTGCATGGTAACATTGTCCTTGGTGATGACGGGCTGGGGGGGAAAATCCACCACCTGCTCCTTCAGGGAAACATTCTTTGCAACCCGCTCAATGAACGGGATCTTGAAGTGCAGGCCCACGCCCCACACGCCCTGAAAGGCGCCCAGGCGTTCAATGACAAATGCGCGGGACTGCGGGACCACCCGGACGTTGGCGGCCAGCACCAGCAGCACCAGCACCACCAGGATGATGGGCACTAAAAACGAAAGAATACTATCCATGATCTCTCCTCCTTATAACAGCTCTACAAAAACCTTGACTCCCTCGATGCGGAGCACCTTGACCTCCCGCCCAGGCTGTATGACAACGTCATGGGCGGAGCGAGCGGTCCAGACCTGTCCCGAGATATTCACCAGGCCGCTCCCCTTCAGGTTGTCGATCTCCTCTGTGACCAGTGCTGTGGCGCCGATGACCCGGTCCGCGTTGGTGGCCTGGTAGCGGGGCGTCAGGAACTTCTTTGCCAAGGGGCGGACCAGCAGCAGGGTCACCCCGGACAGAGCCAGAAAGACCACCACCTGGAGCCACAGCGCCGCGCCAAAGCCTGCCGCGATCAGCGCACCCAGAGCACCCACCGCGAACCAAACGGAGGTCAGGCCCACAGTGATAGCCTCCCCCACCGCGAACACGATCAGGGCGATCAGCCAGAGCACAGTAAACGGTATGGGTATCATAGCACACTCCTTTCTGTTCCCATCCCGGGGGGCTGGAAAGAAAACTTCTTTCCTTGGATGACAGGATATCATATCTTACAAAAAATTGCTATGGTTTTCTCTCTTTTTTCTGTAAATAATTTCAGGATCGGGGGAGCGCCGCCTTTCCGCTCTATAAAGTATTTGCCTAATGGCGAAAAATCCGATATACTGTTTTTTACCAATCTCTCTCGACGCTTAAAGGAGAATCCCGCCCATGCCCATCGTTTCAGAACTTATCCTCTCCCTCATGCTCACTGCCTCCCTGTCCGCCGGAGCTCCCCTCTCTGCTCCGCCGGGCCTGGCCGTCTCCCTTCCTGCCATCACCGCTCAGGCGCAGCAGCTCCACACCCCCCTGATGATCCTCCACGCCGGCGGCGTCACCCCGGAGGGAGTGACGGGCAGCAACAGTCTGGAGGCGCTGGAACATTCCTACGAAAACGGCTTCCGGCTGCTGGAGCTGGACTTCTCCTGGACCTGCGACGGGGAGCTGGTCTGCGTCCACGACTGGAACGCTTTCTATGGCCGCATCCTGGACACGGACTCCCCCACCCTGGCCCAGTTCGAGGCCGTCCGGGACAGCACCTACGGCTTCACTTCCCTGACCCTGGATCATCTGATCGCCTGGCTGAGGGAACACCCCGGCGTCTCCATCGTCACCGACATCAAGGAGGACTGCGCGGCGGGCGCCGCCCTGATCGCCCAGCGCTGTCCGGATCTGCGCAGCCGCTTCATCATTCAGATCTACCACCCGGAAGAATATGACCAGGTGGCAGATCTGGGCTTTGAGCACATCATCCTCACCGTGTATCAGATGTCCTGGTCCGAAAAGCAGGACACCGCCGCCCTGGTCCGCTTTGCTGCTGAACATCCCCTGGAGGGGATCACCTTCCCGGCGGAGCTGGCGGACACCCCAGGCTATGTGGAGGCGCTCCTGGAGGCCCAGGTCCCCCTCTTCGTCCACACGGTCAATGACCCGGCGGATCAGGCCGCCCTGGTCCGCCAGGGCATCTCGGGCATCTACACTGATCTCGGGGCGCCCGCCCCCCAGGAATAAGGAGAACTGCCATGGAAACTCTGAACTTTGCGATCCCCACCCTCTTCGGCCTGGAGGCCCTGGCTGCGGATGAGCTGCGCCGCCTGGGGCTGGACCAGGTGCGGGCGGAAAATGGCCGCGTCCTCTGCTCCGGCCGGCCCGGCGACATCCCGCGGATGGATCTAAATCTGCGCACCGGGGAGCGGGTGCTGCTGGTGCTGGGCACCTTCCCTGCCGGAGATTTCGACGCCCTGTTTGAGGGGACCCGTGCCCTCCCCTGGGAGCAGTTCATCCCCCGGGAGGGCCGGTTCCCTGTCAAGGGGCACTGCCTTAATTCCGCCCTCCATTCCGTGCCTGCCTGCCAATCCATTGTGAAAAAGGCGGCCGCCGCCCGTCTGGGGGATGCCTACGGCCTGAATACCCTCCCTGAGACCGGAGCGCTCTTCCAGATCCAGTTCTCCATCATGAAAGACACCGCCGTCCTGATGCTGGACACCTCGGGACCAGGCCTTTACAAGCGGGGCTACCGGGCCCACGGGGTGGACGCCCCCCTGCGGGAGACCCTGGCCGCCGCCATGGTGCTCCTCTCCCGCTACCGGGGCCGGGACCCGCTGTGCGACCCCTTCTGCGGTTCGGGCACCATCCCCATCGAGGCCGCCCTCATCGCCAAAAACCGGGCTCCGGGCCTGAACCGCTCCTTCTCCGCCCAGAAGTGGAGCTGGCTCCCCGCTCAGGCCTGGATGGATGCCGCCGATGAGGCCCAGGACCGGGAGTTCCACGGGGACTATGAGATCTGGGGCGGCGATATCGACCCTGCCGCCGTGGAGCTGGCCCGGCACAACGCCCAGCTGGCCGAGGTGGACGACATTGTAAGGTTTGAAGCGGCGGACGCCCGCACCTTCCACTGGGGCGGGATGTACGGCCGGATCGTCACCAATCCTCCCTACGGCGAGCGCATTATGGAGCGCCGGGAGGCAGAGGAGCTGTACCGCGCCTTCGGAAAGGCTTGGACCAAGTTCCCGGAGACCTGGAAGCTGTATCTGCTCTCCTCCCATACGGAGTTTGAGCGCACCTTTGGGAAGACGGCGGACCGGAAGCGGAAGTTATATAACGGAATGCTGAAATGTGACCTGTTCCTCTACGGCGTCAAATAGGAGGTGCATCATGGCATATCGTGTCAAAAAATTCCGGGGCTATCGGCGGATGCTCAGGAAGCTGATCCGGGTGGTAGAGGACTACCAGCCCGACTGGCGCCCGGACGAGGCGGATGGTCGGGAAGAATTTCTGGAGCTGGACCTGTACTCTTACCGGTTTTTCCACCCCCGTGGAAAGGGCCGGAAGGCCCTGTTTTCCGCCCTGCTGCGCAAGACGGAGGCCCTCATCGCCGCCAAGCCGGCGGACCTGCCCTTCTGCAAAATATTCCTCTTTATGCCTGGCGGAGACCTGGGCCAGGCGGAGATCGTCCTCATCTATGACCGGGAGCGGTTTGAGACCTTCTGGCTGCGCACCGACCCGGCGGACGGGCTTTGGACCCTCCAAAAGGACCGCTCTCTGCTGACGGAGCTGGGGCTGTCCTCCACGCTCCCGGAGCGGTGCGTGCTGGAGGAGTTCCACTGGGCGGGCTATGTGGAGCGGACGCTGATCTGGGGCTATGGGGAGCTGCCCTGACCCATCGGAGGTATTTATGAGGCACCTGTTCATCATCAACCCGGCGGCGGGCAGGCCGGAGAGCACCGCCCGGCTGGAGACCCTGCTGTCCCGGCTGTCCTTTCCCCACGAGGTGGCCTATACCCGGGAGGCCGGGGACGCCCAACGGCTGGCGGCGACGGCGGCCCGGACGGGGGGGCCGGTGCGCATCTACGCCTGCGGCGGGGACGGCACCCTCAACGAGGTGGTCAACGGGGCGGCGAGCTTTGACAACGCCGCGGTCACCTGCGTGCCCAAGGGGACGGGCAACGACTTTCTCAAGCTGTTCGGCCCCCGCTTCCGGGAGCTGTTCTACGACCTGGAGGCCCTGGCCGCCGGCCCCCAGCGTGCCTTTGACCTGATGGACTGCAACGGCAAGCTGGGCCTGGACGTGGTGTGTGCCGGCGTGGACGCCCGCATCGCCGCGGGGGTGCACCGATATAAGGACCTGCGCTTTGTCTCCGGTATCGGCGCCTATCTTCTATCCCTGGCGGAGCAGGTCATCTTCCGGGGCCTCTGCCGTCCCCTGACCATCCGTGCCGACGGCCTGGACTGGCAGGAGCGGCAGACCGCCATCCTGTGCATCTGCAACGGCAGGCACTACGGCGGCGGCTTCATGCCCGTGCCGGACGCCATGCCGGACGACGGTGTGCTGGATGTCCTGGCCGTGGGGGAGATCAGCCGCCTCACTTTCTTCCGCCTGGTGGGCAAGTACGCCCAGGGGCTCTACCGGCAGTACCCCCAACTTATCACCGACTGGCACGGCCAGTCCCTCTCCTTTTCCTCCCCCCGGGAGATCACCGTGGTGGTGGACGGCGAGGTCATGCGCGGGACCCGCTTCACCGTCCGCCTCTCCCCCTTGAAAATCAACTTTTTCTTCCCTGCGGGTGCCGATTATTCCCCCGAATTTTAGCACTCTTTTCTCCACTTTGTGAACGGACGGTAAACTTTTACGAAATTGCCCGCAATTTTTTGAAATTGGGGGTTGATTTTTTGTTTTAAAACGTTTATTATCATACTCGTGGTTGGCACTCAGTTTTATTGAGTGCTAACATTCCGAGAGCCCTGTCGGCCACAGTGTCGGCGCACTCTCCCCAACTCGTTTAATACCAATATCATATAAGGAGGAACCTGTTATGAAACTCAAGCCCTTAGCTGACCGCGTCATTCTGAAGATGGTGGAGGCCGAGGAGACCACCAAGGGCGGCATCATCCTCACCGGCGCCGCCAAGGAGAAGCCCGAGGTGGCCGAGGTCCTGGCTGTGGGCCCCGGCGGCATGGTGGACGGCAAGGAGGTCACTATGACCGTGAAGGTGGGAGACAAGGTCATCACCAGCAAGTATTCCGGCACCCAGGTAAAGATCGACGGCGAAGAGGTGACCATCGTCCGTCAGAACGATATCCTGGCCATTGTAGAGTGAAATTCAGCGACGGCAATTAGGAATGAGAAACGTCGGATCGATGAATTGCCTGAGGCGGCAGTCGATCCCAATGGCTACGGTAAAGCCGGACCGCCGCAATTCCTAAGTTCTAACTCCTAATTTCTGATTCAAACTAAGTCTTCTCTAAATTGGAGGTAATGTGTTATGGCTAAAATCATTTGCTACGGCGAGGAAGCCCGCAAGGCTCTGGAAAAGGGCGTGGACCAGCTGGCTGACACCGTCAAGATCACTCTGGGCCCCAAGGGCCGCAACGTGGTGCTGGACAAGAAGTTCGGCGCCCCCCTCATCACCAACGACGGCGTGACCATCGCCAAGGAGATCGAGCTGGAGGACCCCTTTGAGAACATGGGCGCCCAGCTGGTGAAGGAGGTCTCCACCAAGACCAATGACGTGGCCGGTGACGGCACCACCACTGCTACCCTGCTGGCCCAGGCTATCGTGAAGGAGGGCCTGAAGAACCTGGCCGCCGGCGCCAACCCCATGGTCATGAAGAAGGGCATCGCCAAGGCCACTGCCGCCGCCATCGAGGCCATGAAGGTCAACAGCCAGAAGGTCAACGGCTCCGCTGACATCGCCCGCGTGGGCGCTGTCTCCTCCGGCGACGAGGCCATCGGCCAGCTGATCGCCGAGGCCATGGAGAAGGTGGGCCACGACGGCGTCATCACCATCGAGGAGTCTAAAACCGCCGAGACCTACTCCGAGGTAGTGGAGGGCATGCAGTTCGACCGCGGCTATGTCACCCCCTACATGGTCACCGACACTGAGAAGATGGAGGCCAACCTGGACGACGCCCTCATCCTCATCACCGACAAGAAGATCTCCAATATCCAGGAGTTGCTGCCCGTTCTGGAGCAGGTGGTCCAGTCCGGCAAGAAGCTGCTGATCATCGCTGAGGATGTGGAGGGCGACGCCCTGTCCACCCTGATCGTCAACCGCCTGCGCGGCACCCTGAACGTGGTGTGCGTCAAGGCCCCCGGCTTCGGCGACCGCCGCAAGGAGATGCTCCAGGATATCGCCATCCTCACCGGCGGCACTGTGATCTCCTCCGACGTGGGCCTGGAGCTGAAGGAGGCCACTCTGGATCAGTTGGGTCAGGCCCGCCAGGTGAAGGTCACCAAGGAGAACACCACCATCGTCAACGGCGCCGGCAGTTCCGAAGAGATCAAGGCCCGCATCGGCCAGATCAAGAGCCAGATCGAAGTCACCACCTCCGACTACGACAAGGAGAAGCTCCAGGAGCGTCTGGCCAAGCTGGCTGGCGGCGTAGCCGTTATCAAGGTGGGCGCTGCCACCGAGGTGGAGATGAAGGAGAAGAAGCTGCGCATCGAGGACGCCCTGAACGCTACCCGCGCTGCTGTGGAGGAAGGCATCGTGGCCGGCGGCGGCACCGCCTATCTGAACGCCATCCCCGCCGTGGAGAAGCTTTACGCTGAGACTGAGGGCGACGAAAAGACCGGTCTGCAGATCGTGGCCCGCGCACTGACCGCCCCCGTGAAGCAGATCGCTGCCAACGCCGGCATTGATGGCTCTGTGGTGCTGGAGAAGATCCGCGAGTCCGGCAAGGTGGGCTACGGTTTCGACGCCTACAACGAGGTCTACTGCGACATGATCCCCACTGGCATTGTTGACCCCACCAAGGTGACCCGCTCCGCTCTGGAGAACGCCGCCTCTATTGCCTCTACTCTCCTGACCACCGAATCCCTGGTGGCCGATAAGCCTCAGCCTCCCGCACCTGCAGCCCCCGCCGCTCCCGACATGGGCGGCATGTACTAAAAACAGGCCGAAAAGCGTTGATATGACTGGATTTGTCGGAAGAAAATCAGAAAACTTACCATAAACTTACGACAATCACATGGGAAAACGCACGGCATGTATGATGCAGGTTAGATGTCGGAAACTTGGATAAAATAGTTGTCCTTCTGTCACAGAACTGCAAAGAAACAGCCAGAGAGTGTAGTGCTCTCTGGCTGTTCTTCTTCATGTAGGAAAAAGTGAAAACTCCATTACCCCATGTACTCTTCACAACTGTGGTTGTTGTACTGTTTCTTGATATGGATGATGATCGATCCGTCCGGCTGCTCCGCCTCGTCTGTGATCTGGTACTTTGTCCGGTTGCGCTCAAGCAGAGCCTTGTAATGGTTCAATTCCTCTCTGACCATCTGCACCGCAGTCGTATGGTCAAGATCTTCTTTCAACTGGAAATGGATGGTCTGCAGCAGGCAAGCGGATTTGATTCGTTTCATGGTAAATTTCCTCCTGATGTCGATGGATACCCGCAGGTATCAGATGGAATTGTTTCCGGCAATCCGAGTTTTTGGCGGATATATGCCCCAATATCTTCTGTGCCCAGGTTCAGAGCGAATGAAAATTCTTGGGCGATGATGGACTCCGCCTTTTTCAGGATATTGGCGTCTGTATTTGTGAGTCCCTGTTTTCCATCTCTGGATTTCAGATAGAAACAACTGGCGAGCTGCAACAACTCATGTTCATCCCTTCTTGCAAGGATCTCATGAGATTTCGCAAGCCTCCGTTTCCGGTCGCTGATCCAGGATATATCTTCCTCCTTCACACTGGCAATGGCCTTGTCGATCTCCTGAGGGGATAGCACCGGCCGCATTTTCTCCAAGAGCTCCTGGTTGTCCGCCGGAACGTAGACGCGGGAGCCTTTCTGATAAACCGGACTTAAAATATAATAGTCGCGCTTGGGCTGGGCAGATCCAAATTTCAAGGACCGCCTCCCGTCGATCCTGCAAACGCCCTGATTTCCGTAGTTCACATAGTCCCCTATATTGGGCATTTTCTTCACCTCCAACTGAGGATTTCCTCATTTCTATAACAAATTATACCAAAATTTTTCCCGTTTTTTCAAAGGGCGTTTTTCTCAAAAAATTGACGCGCGTGTATTGGTGAAAATGCGCATATAGACCCGTAACTACTTTTGTGGCAGATACAGAAAATAAAATCAACGCTTGACTTTTTCGGATTTGATCTGTTAAAATTAAATGGTCAAACAGCTTGCAGCGTAGAATCTTGACGGTTCTGCGCTGTTTTTTTGTTTGTACGCAGTTTTCAGGCAGCTTTTCTCTGATAAAGACTCCAAGATACCAAGTAAACGGAGGTCAACCCATGCGGTCTAAAGAGCAAACACACTATCTGGGACAGGAGAAGATCCCGAAACTGATGCTGAAGTTCTCCATCCCCTGCATCCTCTCCCTTCTGGTCAGCGCGCTCTATAACATCGTGGATCAGGTCTTTATCGGAAACAGCGAGATGAGTGCTCTGGGAAATGCCGCCACCGGCGTGGTGTTCCCCATCTTCATTATCGCTCAGGCATTTGCCTGGTGCTTTGGTGACGGCTGTGCCGCCTATCTGAACATCTGTCAGGGAAAGAAGGACACGAAAAACGCCACCGCCTGTATCGGCAGCGGCATCACGATCACCCTCCTGGTCAGCCTCATCCTGATGGCTGTCTTTTTCCCGCTGAAGGAGCAGATTCTCACTCTGTTCGGCGCGTCGGAAAATACCATCGGGATGGCGGTGGAGTATTTCAACATCATCCTTGCCTTTTTCCCAGCCAATATGCTGATGAACATGATGAACTCGGTGATCCGGGCCGACGGCAGTCCCGCCTGGTCTATGGCCTCCATGCTGTCCGGGGCCATCATAAATATCATCCTGGACCCGGTCTTTATTTTCGGCTTCCACTGGGGAATGTCCGGCGCGGCTCTGGCTACGGTCATCGGCCAGGTAGTGTCCTTTGTGATCAGCGTCATCTACTTCTTCCGCACCAAGACGTTCCGGCTGTCTGCGCAGAATTTTATCCCCCATTTCCGCGTGTTCTCCGCCGCTCTAAAACTGGGGGCCTCCTCGTTTGTCACCCAAATAACCATTGTGATCATCTCCCTGGTCTGTAATATCATGCTGGCCAAGTACGGCGCGCTCTCCCAATACGGGGTGGACATCCCCATCGCCATCATCGGGATTGAGAGCAAGGTCTTTACCTTCGTCATCAATATCGTGGTCGGCATCATCCTGGGCTGTCAGCCTATCATCAGTTATAATTTTGGAGCCGGAAACTACAAGCGGGTCAAGCTGACCTACCGCTACGCGATGACTGCCACAGTGATCATCGGACTCGTAGCGACCCTGATTTTTGAACTTGCGCCCCGGTTTGTGGTAGGAATGTTCGGTCAGCCCACCAATGTGCCCAACCCCGGCGACTACTGGGAATTCGCGGAAATGACCTTCCGGATCTTCCTGGCCCTGGTGGTCCTCACCTGCGCCATCAAGATGACCTCGATCTTTTTCCAAGCCGTGGGCAAGCCCATCCACGCCGTGATCTCCTCTCTGACCCGCGATATCATCTGCTTTGTCCCCCTGGTGATCATTCTGCCCCGGTTCTTTGGGATCAAAGGCATCCTGTACGCCGCGCCCATCGCGGATCTGATTGCCTCCCTAGTGATGATCGCTATGACGGTGCAGTTCATGCGCTCTCTCAAGCGGAAATCCGCCGCCGTGCCAGAGACTGCCGCCTCCGCGATCAAGCCGACCCACAAGGGCGTGATCATCACCATCGCAAGGGAGCACGGCTCCGCCGGCAAGCAGATCGGAAAAGTCGTGGCGGAGAAACTGAACATTCCCTTCTACTACAAGGAGGTCGCCGCTCTGGCGGCTCAGGAGAGCGGCCTGCATAGAGAGTTCATCTCAGACCTCAATGCCAATGCCCCGCAGATTCTCCACGACCTGTACCTCAGCACAGATGTGGTACAGCAGGCGGTCCAGGCCCAGGATCAGATCATCCGGAAGATCGCCGATCAGGGCTCCTGCGTCATCGTAGGACGGGCGGCGGACTATGTTCTGCGGGATTACGACGATGTAGTGCGGATCTTTATCTATGCGCCGGAGACATACCGTGTCCAGAAAGTCATGGAGGTGTACGGCGACACCCGGGAGGAGGCTGTCAAGAACATTCGGCGTTCGGACGAGGCCCGCGCAGCCTACTACCACAGCATCTCGGACGCCAACTGGGGAGAGGCCCACAATTATGACCTGCTGCTGGACAGCTCCATCGGTGTCGAGGCGTCCGCCGAGGCAATTTGCGGTTTTATTCGCTGCACGCATGAAAACCAAGTGAAAATGAAATATGCAGGGTGATGGGCGATAACTTTTGCCGCCGCATTTTTCCAAGTGACGGATCACTTGTAGAACACAGAACGACACTTGGCCTGCCCGGACAACATACCGGGCAGGCCAGGTGCCTTATACGCAATATATAGCGTTTTTATAGTTGACAGCTACTAAATCCTGTGGTATATTGATGATGTTGATTTTTGTGCGCATCCGAATGGATGACAGATTTTTGATCTGCCCCGCGGGAGAAATCCTGCATTGCACACGTTGTTAAGTTTGTACGCCGGCGCGGCGTCATGCCGCGCCGATTTTACTAGAGTTTCTTGCCCTGATGGGCCTTGCTAAGTAGTGAGCGTGTCCGTGTGACAGCAGTTTGTTGGATGCTTTTTCTTAAGGGGGACAGTGCGCCCCGCAGACTTTTTTGAGGATATATAAGTTTTTTTGTGTGAGTACAGTTCTGGAATGAACTGTACTCTTTTTCTACTTGTTTTGAGGTGTCCAGCGTTCCGCTGCCGGGGGTGTTTTCTTGAAAAATCGACCTGCGGCAAGTCCACGGAAGGGGGTGGTGCCTATGCTGTATTCTCTCTTCCCCAGCGCCCACAGCATCGGCCTTACAGTCATCACCATCCCCGGCGCGGAACAGTTTGGAGCAAATAGAAGTGTCTGTTTGATTTGCGTGATACTGCTGACCAGGCGGCTTGCCTGTGTTTCGTTCCACGCGGGAACCCTGTGAATTAAGTCCCACAGCCTCCTTTGGGCTGTACCTGCATTTTTACGCGCAAAGAGTTGGATTGTCAGAAACTGTACTGGCGGAATTTGCTAGGATGAACCAATCGACATTGAATAAGATTACAAACATAGCGAGGCACGGCGTATCGGTTGATACCCTGGTCTGCCTGTGTTTGGCACTTGGATTGACAGAGGAAGAGGCAATGGATCTGATGGCCCGGAAGGAGCGGACATTTTCACCCGCTGATCCTCGGCACACGGCCTTGCTGGAATTGATTCGGATTTATGCGGAGAAAGAGATTGATTACACTGTGGATCGTGTCACCAGGTCAACGCTCCTGGATGACGCGGACGCATATTTGATAGAACGCGGTTTTGCCCCCCTTCCCAACTGCAATCTTCAGAAGGAAGGCCGGAGCGGCGGTGCCCGTAAGGGCGGACGCCGCAAAAAAGAATAGAGGTAATCAGGTAGAGGGAAAAGTTATTCCTTTTTGGAATTAACGCCGCCCCCTGCCTTTTGCTATGCTGGGATCGTACTCGAAAGTACGACACGAAAAGAAAAATGCGGGCCTGATCAACCCGCGCCGATAAGAAAGGTAAGGTATTACAATGTTAAACATTCGAGATTTGAAAATTGACACCGCCTCCCTGGGCAAGCCCCTGCTGCTGGTGGAAGTCCGTCCCTATTCTGAGTACAAGGACGGAAAAGCCTTGGAAGGGATCGCCGGTTACCGCAAGGTATTACAATGTTAAACATTCGAGATTTGAAAATTGACACCGCCTCCCTGGGCAAGCCCCTGCTGCTGGTGGAAGTCCGTCCCTATTCTGAGTACAAGGACGGAAAAGCCTTGGAAGGGATCGCCGGTTACCGCTATGATGTCTGCCTGGTAGCACATCGCCTGGAGAAACTGGGCATCAAGATCGCGGGGCCGCAGCTCATGGAGAGCCCGGAGGACGGCGCGGTGGAAGTCGAGTTCAGCGGCCTGGAAGTCCGTGCCTATCAGGAACGTGACGAGGGCAAACTCGGTGCTGTGAAGTTTACCGCCAGAGCGACGGGCATCAAGCCGGTCAACGGAGCCCGGAAACCGGATTGACCTGACGGCGGCGGGCCGACGCCGGTGGGGAACAGATGATCTCCCTTAGGAGAGCATCCCCCGCCGGCAGGCGGAACGCCGCCGGGATGGAAAAGGGGGCTACCATTGCCCCCTTTTCCATCGCACATCGCAGTCGCACATTGAAAAATGAACAGGAGGCTGATCCTATGGCATCAGATCCGCAGGGCAAGAAATGGCAGCTTACCTGGAACAATCCCCAGTCCTACGGCTTGACAAGGGATGCGATCCTGGAGATCTTAAGCCAGTTGCCCCTGGAGTATTTCTGCCTTTGCGACGAGATCGCAACAACCGGAACACCCCATACCCACGCTTTCCTGTACGCGCACTCAAACATGCGGTTCTCCACAATCCAGCGAAAATTCCCCACGGCCCATATCGAACGGGTGCAGGGGACAGCAAGGCAGAACCGGGATTACATCGCCAAAGAGGGCAAGTGGGCGGACACAGAGAAAGCGGAAACCTCTGTGGCAGGCAGTTTCTATGAGTGGGGAACGCTCCCAACGGAGCAGGAGGAACACTCCCCCGCCATGAGCCGCCTGCTCCAAAGCGTGAAGGAGGGCCGCTCCACCATGGAGATCATTGAGGAAACTCCGGCCTTCGCCTTCAAGACAAGAGACATTGACACACTACGGGAGGCCGTGACAGCGGCCCAATACGGGAAAGAGAACCGGGATTTGACCGTGTATTACCTGTACGGAGCCTCCGGAGCCGGAAAGACCCGGAGCATCTACCAGGCACACCCGGCGGGCGACATCTGCCGGATTACCGATTACGGCGGGAAGAACGGTGTCCGATTCGACGCCTACCACGGCCAACCCGTCCTGGTGCTGGAAGAGTTTTACTCCCAGATCCCCATAGAAACGATGCTGAACCTTTTAGACATTTATCCCTTGACGCTCCCGGCCCGGTACAGTGACAGGATCGCCTGCTATACCACGGTCTACCTCACTTCCAACATTCCCCTGGAAGCACAGTACCCGGATATCCAGCGGTACAAGTCGGAGACCTGGCGGGCATTTCTCCGCCGCATCCATGTGGTGCGGGAGTTCTGGCGGGATGGCACGATACAGGAGGTCATCTATGACACGAAACGAAAAATATGATCGGAGGCGCAGGCGGGAGCGGCGGGATTTCCTGCGGGGCTTTCCCCTGACCCTCTTCGACGGCCCCGGCCTGGCCGTGAAACTGCCCTTTGCGGCGCTCTATCCCCTGGGCGCTGTGTGGGTGTGGAACCAACAGGAACAAGCCGTTGCGCTGGCGCAGGGGAGCGACCTGATCTCCCCTGTCCTCCGCCTGATCCTGGAAAACATCTTCCCTGCCTACCTGATTATAGGCGGCGCGGCTCTGCTAATCCTGCTCTGCTATCCAATCGGCAGGAAGGCGGCGGAAGAAGAACTGCACCGGGTGGGGCTTGTGAACCACGCCGGGGAGGCCCCCGCCCTGCTCCGCAAGCGGCGGGACGAGACTTATCCCAATATCACCATTTGGGAGTTTGATAACCGGGGGATTCCGCTGAATGAGTGGGAGGACAAGCGGACGAGTGTGGAAACCGCTCTGGATCTGAACATTGCAAAAATGAAGTATAGCAAGGGGAAACGCCGCGTTCTGCTCTATGCCGCCCCAGCAAGAGCCGGACTGCCTGATATGCTCCCATGGAAAGACAAGTACCTGTCCCAGGAGAGTTTTGTGCTGGTGTTGGGAGAAAGCCTGCTGGGGCCCGTGACGGTCAACCTGGCCAACATTCCCCATATCCTGCTGGGCGGTTCCACGGGGAGCGGCAAGAGCGTCCTGCTGAAACTCCTGCTCATGCAGGCGATCCATAAGGGGGCGGCGGTCTGTATTGCAGACTTCAAAGGCGGCGTGGATTTCCCTGCCGCATGGCGGGAGACCTGCCGGATGTGTTTCGAGGAACAAGACCTGCTGAATGTCCTGACGGGGCTTGTTGAGGAACTGAAACGCCGGAAACGGGACTTTTCGGAGGCCGGATGCCCCGACATTGATCGCTACAACAGAGCCACAGGAAAGAGCCTGGAACGGCTGATCTTCGCCTGCGATGAAGTGGCGGAGGTACTGGATCGGACGGGTGCCGACAGCGAACAGAAGAAGCTGCTAGGCCAAATTGAAAACAGACTGGCGACCATCGCCCGGCTGGGCCGTGCCTTCGGTATCCACCTGATCATCGCAACCCAGCGCCCGGACGCCAACATCATTCCTGGGCAGATCAAGAACAACATGGATTTCCGGGTCTGCGGCAGGGCGGACAGCGTTCTTTCCCAGATCATCCTGGATAACACCAGTGCCGCAGATCAAATTCCCAAGGACGCAAGAGGGCGTTTCATCACCGGGGACGGCACCGTGTTCCAGGGCTATCTGTTCGACGAGGAACAGTTGTGATGGATGGTGGGTACCATGAGCCACGAAATTCCTATTTGGCAGAAGGCGAACCTTACCCTGGAAGAGGCCGCGGCCTACTATAACATCGGGATCAATAAACTTCGGCAGATCACGGATCGGAAAGAGTGTGAAAAATATGTACTCTGGGTGGGGACGCGACGCCTGATTAAACGATTACCCTTTGAAATTTATCTGCAAGGCGAATATTCGATTTGAGTGGAAATAGATGCCCGGATGTGCTATGATATTTTTATCATACATGTCCGGGCGCTTTTCCGGAAAGGAGCGTGCACAGTGGCGGGAAAGCGCAAAGACAAAAGTGGCCGTGTTCTGAAAACTGGTGAAAATCAGAGGAAAAACGGAACCTACGATTATCGCTACACAGACGGCCACGGGAAAGTCCGGTGCGTGTACGCCAAGACATTAGAGGCCCTTCGTGAGAAAGAGAGTGCAATTCAAAGAGATCTGGCAGACGGGATTGACTATGCCGCCGGTGAGATAACTGCGTCGGAATTGGTAGACCGATACATGGGCTTGAAACGGGATATTGGGCCGAATACATTAAGAGCCTATCAGACAGCAGTCAACCGGATCAGAGAGTCAGACTTTGGGAAACTCAAGGTACGGAATGTAAAACTGTCGGATGCCAAGCGGTTCTATATCGAATTGCATGACAAGGGGATCAAGCGTAATACGATCACAGGCTACCACAGTATCTTAAGACCTGCCTTTGAGATGGCCGTGGACGATGATATGATCCGCAAGAACCCGTTCAAGTTCAAGGTTGCGGACATTCTTCCGGATGATGCGGCAAAGCGCACGGCCCTAACAAAATCCCAGCAGGAGACCTATTTGAAGTTTATCCGCGAGAATGGGCAGGATAATTACTATGATGATATTGTGATCCTGCTGGGAACCGGCTTGCGGGTCAGCGAATTGTACGGCCTCACCAAAAAAGACATTGACTTCAAAAAGCGGCATATCTTCATTGAGCATCAACTATGCAGGACAGCGGAGAAACCCTACTTTGTAACTTCTCCAAAAACCAGCAGCGGCGTCCGGTGCATCCCCATGAGCGATATGGTCTACATGGCACTGAAACGGGTGGTGGCGAACCGCCCAACGCCAACGGTTGAGTTCTTGGTGGATGGGTACAGCGGATTCCTGTTTCTGGACAAGGACGGGAAACCCAAGGTCGCTATGCACTTGCAGAACTATATGCGGGGGATGCAGAAAAAGATCGCCAGAATTTACGGGCGCTCATTTCCCAGGGTAACGCCCCATGTCCTGCGGCATACCTTCTGCACAGATATGCAACGGGCCGGAATTGATGTGAAGAGCTTGCAATATCTCATGGGCCACTCTAATGTCAGCGTAACACTGGATATTTACACACATGTGAATTTTGATGCGGTGGAAGAGGCGTTTGGCCGGGCAGTCAGCAATCTGTAATCCGTGGCAATCGCATGGCTGACCTTACCATAAAACTTACTATTTTCAGCCGTAGAAATATGTAGATTACCATAGAGAAATGTGCGGATAATATTTGAGATAATCGACATTTCTCTTTGTATCCCTACATAATTGTTGATAAAAGTTCAAAGTTCCGGAGGGCGGCATGTACTAAGACATGCCTCGACCTCTTGAAAACGCTGAACTTTTGCAACACAGGAGTGCAGCCCTTATGCCAAGCTTACTCCACAAACGCAAAAATAAAAGCGCGTAACAGGGTGAACCAAAGCCGACACTTACAGTTTTGTAGGTGTCGGCTTTTTCTTTTGTTCTGCTAAATCTTAAAGACATTAAATTTCACAACTCCATATCCACATATACAAGAGGAGCTGCTTGACAATATCGTGCCGCGATGTTAGAATGGGAAAAAGCAATATCGTGAGACGATATTGCAGAAAGAGGTGCCATGATCGATATGAAAGATAGAGGGGTACTGACAGAGTCAATGTTCTATGTGCTGATGTCTTTCCTGCACCGTGAAATGTGTGGTATTGAGATCACAGAATTTGTAGAACAGAAGACCAATGGACGGGTGCGTCTTGGTCCCGGTACGCTTTATACATTGTTAGGCAAATTTCAAGATGAGCACCTGATCGAAGAAACACAAACCGATGGCCGCAAACGCAGCTATCGGCTGACTGAGAGAGGCAGAGCAGTATTTAAGGACGAGCTGGCACGCCTAAAAGCCTGTGTCCTTGACGGAGAGGAGGAATTTTTATGAGCAAGACTGTGATCCGTATAACACCAGTTGGCGGTTTTGATATTCCAGGGTTAGAAAACTGGTTCGCTGTTATGGCTGGGAAAGGACTACGCTTTTCCATGACCACTGGCCCCCTCACCATTTTTGAAAAGACAGCGCAACAAACGGTACAAATCCATTTAGAGCCGATTCGCGGAGCAGTAAATGATGATCCAGAGCTAAATGCGCTTTACGAAGATGCAGGCTGGCACTACTGGGGGATCTTCCGTGGAAGTTTTTATGTCTTTGCCTCTGACGACTTGACGGCGCAGGCACATACAGAGTCGGAAACACAGGATTATGCGTTAAAGCGCTTTTTCAAAGAGAAAGTGATTGGAGGTGTACTGCTTGCCTTCGGAAATGTGCTTTTGCTCAGCCTTTATCAAAACGGCTCCCCATGGGAAATTGATTGGACATGGCTCAGATATTATCCCGTTGAGACCTTTTCCAACCGACCTGTGCTCCCGTTCCTACTGACAGCGTTTGGGTTGTTGCTGATTGACTTATCGTACTTGTTGGGGCTTTTCCATTTACTGTGCTACCGAAAGGCGATTAAAAGCGGGACAGTTCCAAAGAGACACGAAAGAGTCGGCTGGTTGTTGGCGATAGGATTCGCGTTTTTGCTTCCGGTCTTTATCAATACCATACAGTTGTTTGCGGGAACAGATTACCGCCCCTATGATCTAGCAGGTTCCGGCTTCATCACTCTGACGGACATTGAGGGAGAAGATCTGCCGCTCTCCCGGGATGTGTTTTACAGCATGGACTATATCTCTCATGGTGGAACGCTACTCGACCCGGAATCTTGGTATTTTCATCAGTATGGTGCATTCAACGAGGATGACAGCCCAAATGACGTACCTCATCTGGAGGTCATCATCACTCGTTACCCATTGGATATACTCGCCGAAATGCGGGCAGAGGAATGGAGCAGGCAGAAATTTAACAACTCCGGTGACTATCAGCAGTTTGATGTTCTCGATGAATGCTTGTACGCCAAACGCGAAGGGCGAACTCATGTCAATGAGATAACCGGGGAACCGCGTGTTTTTCTGCCCGGCGGCATCCTCGTGCTGCGTCGCGGAGATACCGTCCTGTTTGCCGATTACTATGGAGAACAGGATCTCTCTGAACATATTGAACATTTTGCGCAAATGTTAATGGACCTGTAATCCCAGCTTATCGGGCTGATAAAAAATCAAACTAATATCACAGCGGTGGGACAGCCAGCCTGCGGCTGTCCCACCTTGATAACAGACAAAGCACAGCCTGCGGCCCCCGTCAACGGCTGCTTTTGTCGTCCATTTCGACCATTGACAGGGTAGAGACCTGACAAAAAAAGTCTTGACAAATCAAGGGTGGTATGCTATAGTGAACATCGTTCAGAATAGGGGCGTGAAAACGTGAACACGGTCATCACTTCCAAAGAGGCCATCTTGGAGACCAGCCGTAAGCTGATCCAGGAGAACGGCTGGGCGGCCGTCAACATCCGCAGCGTGGCGCAGGCCTGCAATATCTCCGTCGGCTCCGTCTATAATTATTTTGACAGCAAATCTGACCTGATCGCCGCAACGGTGGAACGCGTCTGGTGCGATATCTTCCACATCCCTGATGGCCAGACCTCCTTCAAACGGTTTCCAGACTGCATTGAATGGGCCTATGAACGTATGCGGCGTGGGAATGAAATATATCCCGGTTTCTTCTCCATGCACTCCATGAGCTTTGTCGGTGAAGATAAGTCCAGTGGGCAGGAGCTGATGGCAAAATCGTGGAAACACATTCAGGAGGGCTTCCACATGGTCCTGATGCGGGATAAAAATGTAGATCCGGCGGTTTTTGACGACGTCTTTACTCCTCAAAAATTTGTTGAGATCATCTTCTCTCTGATCATCTCCTCTTTGCTGCGGCACGACTATGACTGTGCCGGCATTGTCAGGATGGTGGAACGGATCCTTTACCGTTAAAGAATTCCCGTTCATGCGGGAATTCTTTATCCAGCAAAATGAACAAAGTTCATATCAAGTAGGAAAGCGAGGCCTCTTCATGCAAGCTATTGTTGAAACACTGTTTGATGCAGTCTATCTGACTTCCGTGATCGCCATTGGCGTCACCATGATCGTAAAGAGCAGGGGAAACAAAGAGTACTGGCTGTTCGGCATCATGGCCGTCGTCCTTGGCGCCGGCGACGCCTTCCATCTGGTCCCCCGGGCTCTGGCTCTCTGCACCACTGGTCTGGAAAACTTTATCGTCCCCCTGGGCATAGGCAAATTCATCACCTCCATTACCATGACGATCTTTTACATCATCCTCTACTATGTGTGGCGGGTCCGGTACAAGGTCAATGGTCAAAACGGCATTACCGCCGCCGTGTATCTGCTGTCTGCCCTGCGGATCGCCCTCTGCTTCTTCCCTCAGAATGCATGGCTGAGCGCCAATGCGCCGCTTTCCTGGGGCATTTACCGGAACATTCCCTTTGCGCTTTTGGGCCTGCTGATCATCGTCTTGTTCTACAGGAGCGCCCGGCAAGCAAAGGACCGCGCGTTCCGTAATATGTGGCTGACCATTGTGCTCAGTTTCGGTTTCTACATTCCCGTGGTCCTCTGGGCAGACGTCGTCCCTATGATTGGTATGCTGATGATCCCCAAGACCTGCGCCTATGTCTGGACGGTCCTGATCGGCTTCAAGGCCATGAAGGCCAGCACAGAGATCTGATAAAAGATACCGCTGGCTGTCTTGCTGATAGCCGGCGGTATCTTTTTCACTTTTGGACTGCCGAAGTTAGAATATCCAGAACTGGCCTTCATTCTGTACACTTGCCTATCCAAATTGGTGCTCCTTTATTATAGCTCGTAACACAAAGCAAAGAGCCACCCCTTCTTCAAAAACACCTATACAATGTAGGTTTCAATAATTTCCCCTATGAAATAAAGCCCAGAATGACCGGCCTCCAAAATGAACCGACAGACATGTTTAAACTTCTGAAACAAAATCGTTTTCTTATCTTTGTCCCCGTTTACTAAAGCGTATTTTTCCCACCTATCCAATATAAAATTTTGTACACCCCGCAAGCGCATTTGTTAACTTTTGGTGACTTCCATTTCAAATAGGAGATTTCAATGATATAATAAAAGTCAAGAACTGCTGTTGCATAAGGTTTGCGGAAATTTTTGTAATTTCCAAAAGAGAGGGCTTATTATGAAAGAGAATTCCAAAAAAGCAGGGATACACCTTTTGGAAAAGGGCAAGCGGGGGATTTTCCGGGTGATCTTCAGCCGCTCTGGATTGATCCTCGTCCTGCTGGCCATGCAGGTGCTGTTCCTGTTCAGCATCTTTCACTGGTTCGAGGCCTTCCTGCCCCACATTTACGGCGGCGTTGTAATCTTCACGTTTTTTATGGTACTGTATCTGCTCAACAGCGCTATGGACCCCACCGCCAAGATCACGTGGCTGGTGGTGGTCATGCTCCTGCCGGTGTTCGGCGCCCTGCTGTTTCTTTACACCCAGAAAAACATTGGCCACCGGGCTCTGAAAAAGCGCTATGCGGAATTGAATACGGAAACTGCGGAAACCCTTGTCCAGTCCCCGGAGACAGCTCAGGCCCTGGGGCAGTCCGACCCCGGAGCCGCGGCGCTTGCCCGCTATGTTCAGCGCAGTGGATGCTATCCGGTCTATGACCATACTGCCGTCACCTATTTCCCACTAGGCGAGGACAAGTTCCGGGAGATGCTGATCCAGCTGGAGCAGGCAAAGCGGTTCATCTTCCTGGAGTACTTCATCGTGGATGAGGGGGAAATGTGGGGCAAGATCCTGGAGATCCTGGCGCGGAAGGCCAAAGAGGGCGTGGAGGTCCGTATGCTCTACGACGGCACCTGTGAGCTGTCTACCCTGCCCCATGACTACCCCAGGCGGCTTCGATCTCTTGGCATTCAAAGCAAAATGTTTGCCCCCATCAAGCCCTTTGTCTCCACCCATTATAACTACCGCGATCACCGGAAGATCCTGGTGATCGACGGGGAGACCGCCTTCAACGGCGGCATCAATCTGGCGGATGAATACATCAACGCCTATGAAAAGTACGGTCACTGGAAGGACACCGCCGTGATGGTAAAGGGCGAAGCAGCCCGCAGCTTCACCAGGATGTTCCTGCACATGTGGTACTTGGATGAAAAGGCACCGGATTTTGACACATTTCTGAATGTACCGGCAAAGCAGCAGTCTGCAAACGGTTTTGTCATGCCTTACGGAGACTGCCCCTTGGACAAGGACAAGGTGGGCGAGCAGGTCTACATGGATATGCTGAACCGGGCCCAGAAGTATGTCCATATCATGACGCCATATCTGATTTTGGACGGTGAGCTGGAAAATGCGCTCAAGTATGCCGCCGAGCGCGGTGTTGATGTGCGGATCATCCTGCCTGGTGTTCCAGATAAGTACATCCCCTTTGCCCTTGCGCTGACCCATTACAGATCCCTGCTGGAATCCGGGGTGAAGATCTACGAATACACCCCCGGCTTCGTACATGCTAAGGTCTTTGTCTGTGACGACCGGGAGGCTGTTGTCGGCACCATCAATCTGGACTACCGCAGCCTCTATCATCACTTTGAATGCGCGACCTATCTGTGGGGAACGGACTGTATCCCCCAGATCCAAGACGATTTTGAAAAGACACAGGGTAAATGCAGGGAAGTCACGCTGGATCTGCTCCCAGCAGAGCCACTCAAGCGCCGGTTGCTGGGCTTTATTGCAAAAGCCGCCGCGCCGCTGCTGTGACCGGCCCAGGGAACAGATGTTCAAGCCCCGGTGGATACCTATGAAAGGTGACCCGCGCCGCCCCCTATCCCGTGAAGTTTAATATGTAAAACAACGACTTCGCTGTTCGTCCCCAAACGGACTGGCAGCTGAAAATAACCGGTCCCAGATGAAACAACGCTATGGGTCTCTCCAGTCTGAAAGTGCCCATAGAATCCACGTCTGCCGTATGCCCACTTGGTAAACAGTGTGGCGGGGAAAAACTGTCCTTTATGGGTATGCCCACAAAGGATCAAAGCGGCCCCCGCTTTGACGGCATCTTCGATGCCTAAAGGGTTGTGGTCAATTACGATCTTCGGCTTCTCCGTATCCACACCGGCGAACAGTTCAGAAATGCCCTTGCGGGCAGGATTTCCCAAGATATCATCCCGACCGACGATCAAGAAGTCCTCTGTTTCTGCACATTCATCAATCAGCAGATATATTCCAGCCTCCTCGAAATATTCCTTGACCTCTTTATGGCTCGAATCCGGATCATGATTCCCCAGCACAGCGTAGACGTTTCCCTCTGGCTGGAGCCTCTGTAGTTCTGCTTTGACACCATCCATATCACAATGCCCGAAGGCATCTTGATCAAAGGTGTCACCGGCCATGATGACAAGGTCTGGCTGCAACCGATTGACTGCATCAACTATTTTGTGGAGTTGTTTCCGATCCACATAGCTCCCGGTATGGATATCGCTGAGCAGTACTGCCTTTACCTCAGATCTTTGGTGCTTGCTGCTGGCAGCAATGGGTATCGAATACTCTTTCACAAAGATCTTTCTGGCATGGACAAATCCATAGGCAGACACAACAGCAGCCAACAGCAGTGGAATGAGGTATAGCCGCCCATCGGAGGCTCCGCAAAGGGATCTTATCAGGTCGAACAAGAAAAAACAGATCACTGTGCTTGGAAAAAAAGAAAATATGATTCCACATAGGTTGAATAAGTTCTGTGTTTTCTTGTTCTCTCTGTGGATATTCACATAGATGAGCATATAGGTGCAAAACACTGTCAGTATCAAAAAAATTGCCAGTTGGAGGTCAAGGCCGGCAAATCCCTCAATCAGTATGCCCAATCGGCTGGACAGATAAATCGTCAGCCCAAAACCTAATATACAAAAGAGGACAGAGAACACACGCCCTCTAATAAATTCGCTGAACCACACTTGCATTGTGAAACCTCCTCTGTCGCCCGATATTTAGATGCCAAGATATCTGCTTTTGGTTTTGTTTTATACATATAAGAGGAGTGCAAGGAGTTACTCTCCATGCACTCCTCTTGTTTTTAAGTGAGGGGCTCTTTGAGTTTCGGATTCGCATCCAGATTTTCAGCCATCTTCTCTGCAATTTGGCAGACCTGCGCAAAATCCTCTTTTGAAATGCCTTCCGCAATACAAGTAATGAATTTGGTTTGAGCCTGTGTGAGCTTGTCCAAAATCGGGGCCGCTCTCGGCAGCAGACGCAGATGGATATATCGGCTATCCTCTTGGTCACGATATCCTTCAATCAAACCAGACTTACGAAGTGACTCTAAGCTCCTGCTTACCATGCCGGGAGAGAGGCAGGAGTACTCAATGATATCCCGTGCAGTATCTTTAGGCGCACTGTTGTAGAGAGACAATATACAAGCCATCTCACTCATTTTGATCCCGTCTGGTTCTACCGCCTGATAGCAGTATTGATAATACGCCTTCTGTATTTTATGGAATGTTCCTACGACGTTCTTCATCGAATATCAACTCACTTATGATGTTTCACCAGCCCAAACGCCTTGACGATCTCCAGTACGACCACGGGAACAACCGCCAGCCCAAAGCCCAGCATATACAGCTTCATAGGAAGACGGATGAGGCCAAACACGGAGGCGATCGGAGGAACAAAAAGCACCAAGCACATCAAAGCAGTGGAAACAAGGCTGGCTAGATTCAGATATTTGTTAGTAAATAGTCCGGTCTTAAACAGCGATTTATGGGAGCGCATATTGTACGCATGCAGGATCTGCGCAAAGGCCAGCACAAGGAAAGCCATGGTTCGGCCACCTTCAATGGCACCGGTGACCTGACTGCCAACACGGAATCCGATCAGTGACAGGATCGCAAACATGACACCCTGCAAAACAACTTGAATTCCAAGCCCGTTGGCGAAAATCCCTTCCTTTTTGGGCTTTGGCTGACGGTCCATCACATTGGGGTCGATGGCCTCCATTCCCAGGGCAATAGCAGGCAGAGAGTCAGTGACTAGATTGATCCACAGCAGCTGCATGGACAGGAAGGGGGCCTGATTCCAAAGCAGCATGGCAATAAAAGTGACCAGCACCTCGCCAATATTGGTACCCAGAAGGAACGCGACCGCCTTTTTAATATTGTCATAAATACCTCGGCCCTCCCGAACAGCAGAAACGATAGTGGCAAAGTTATCGTCCATCAGCGTCATATCAGAGGCGCCCTTGGCAACATCAGTACCAGTGATCCCCATCGCGCAGCCAATATCTGCTGCCTTCAAAGCGGGGGCATCATTGACACCGTCACCCGTCATGGCTACGATCGCGTCTCTGCGCTGCCAGCCCTTGACGATCCTTATTTTATCCTCTGGAGACACACGGGCATAAACTGCGATATCTTCAATCTGCTGATCCAGCTCTTCCTCGCTCAGCTTGGCCAGCTCACTTCCAGTCACAGCCCGGTCACCAGGCTCCATGATGCCGAGCTGCTGGGCAATAGCGGACGCAGTGAGCACATGATCTCCAGTGATCATTATCGGCTTGATACCTGCCTGACGGCAAACAGCCACCGCCTGCTCGGCCTCTTCACGAGGCGGATCGATCATGCCGACCAGTCCGATCAGTGTCAGATCGTGCTCTAAAGTTTCCGAAGTGACTTCTTCCGGCACCTCATCAATGACCTTACAGGCCACCGCCAACACACGTAGAGCCTGCCGACTCATCTCCTCTACCACGTTGGCGGCCTTCTCCGTCAAGCCGTCAGTACAGCGTGAGGCTAGGGTGTCGAAACCGCCCTTGGTAATGACAACTAATTTGCCACTAATCCGACAGACCACACTCATGAGCTTACGGTCGGAATCGAAGGGGACCTCAGCTACACGGGGGCACGCCTTGTTCAAGTCGTCTTTACAAAAGCCATTTTTCAGAGCGGCAGCAACGATACAGGTTTCCGTTGGGTCGCCGATATCCACTTCTTTCCCATCTTGAATGGTGACTATGCCGTCACAACACAGGGTCCCAAGTTTGAGCAGAGTCTGGATCTCAGGCGTGTTGGCGGAAGAGATATCTTCTTTGAGATCACCTTGGACACAGTAGCCCTGAATGAGGGTCATACGGTTTTGGGTCAGAGTACCTGTTTTATCTGAGCAGATCACCGAAGCACCGCCCAGTGTCTCTACAGCGGGGAGTTTTCGAATGATGGCATTGCGCTTGGCCAGCCGGGTAACACCGATGGACAGCACGATGGTAACGATAGCGGGAAGGCCCTCTGGGATGGCAGAAACCGCCAGAGAGATCGATACCATGAAGATCTCCATCAGCTCCATGCCACTGGCCAGACCGATCGCAAAAATCACTGCGCAGATGATGATCGCCAGAACACCCAGCATCCGCCCAAGCTGGGCCAGCTTTTTCTGCAGAGGTGTCTGAGTCTGTTTCTCGTTGTTCAGGATCCCGGCAATATGGCCCATCTCGGTGTTCATGCCAGTAGCTGTCACAACTGCTTCACCATGGCCGTAGGTCACGCTGCATCCGGAGTAGACCATGTTCAGCCGGTCTCCCAGAGGCGCACTGGAGGCCACCACAGCCTGAGCGTCCTTCTCAACCGGAACGGATTCACCAGTAAGAGCAGACTCCTCCACCTTCAGATTGAAAGCCGAGATCAGGCGCCCGTCTGCGGGAATGTAATCGCCCGCTTCGATCAAAACGATATCCCCGGGCACCAGTTTGCTGGCATCAATGATGGATTCCTGTCCATCACGACGCACTCGCGCATGGGGAGCAGACATATTTTGAAGTGCTTCCAGTGATCTTTCTGCCTTGCTCTCCTGAACCGTACCCATGATGGCATTCAAAATGACAATGAGCAGGATCAGAGCCGGCTCAAAAAACTCCGTTGGATCGCTGCCCTGCAATGCTACATAGAAGGAGATAGCCGCTGCAGCCAGCAGGATGAGAATCATGGCATCTTTGAACTGGCTGAAGAATCGTTCAACAACGGTTTGCTTTCTCTTTGCCTTCAAGCGGTTCTCCCCTACTTGGGTCAATATCTCCTCAGCATGGGTGGAGGTCAACCCCGATCGTGGTTCCGTTTTCAATTCACTGCATACATCTTGCGAGGATCGATCATACGCTTCCATAGTGAAATAGTCTCCTCATTTTTATTGCAGACAGTTTATTATTAAACTATCTGTGTAGTAGCATATTGCGAAAACAATGTTCTGTCAATTGGTGTCCAAGCATTTTTACAATCAATTCACAAATATGTTACAGTTCATATATAAATGAAGTAATTTTCCTGGTTCGAGCAAAGAGACGGCCCTTCTTTTGAGTCTGTTTCAAGATATTAATCTAGATGCAGTTTTGACTTTATCCTTACCGGCAGGGAGTCACCAAATTTTCATCGCTTCAAATCAAACAAACCGCAGAGAACTCGAAGCTGTGATGATGACCGGCGGCATTGGCCTACAGGCAAGCGGTCTGGCATCAGAGCGTTTCATCGCAGTCTTTTTATTCCGGACTAGGGGCGTCCCTGCTTCTTGCTGGGTTATTGTTCGGCCAGAACTTTGTAAGGGCACCGTTTTTTTCTGCTGCAGTTCAAAATAAAACTGAAAATTCAAATCAGGAGGAATACAAATGAAACGCTATTTGAATGAGGCTCTGCTATATGCCGTCCTCTCACTGGTCGGCGGGGTATTTTATCGGGAATTTACCAAGATCCATGGATTTGTTAAGAAAACCACTCTGGAGGTGGTACATACGCATTATTTCATACTCGGTATGATCGTTCTCTTGCTGCTCCTTCTTCTGGAAAAGAATTTTTCTTTCACCAGTCCGAAGACAGATCGGATCCTGGTGGTTTATCATGCAGGTCTGAATTTGACCGCTGTGATGCTCATGGTGCGTGGAGTGACTCAGGTACTAGGAACCGCTCTTTCTTCCGGCATGGACGCTGCTATCTCCGGTATGGCTGGCATCGGACACATCCTTCTGGGAGTAAGCTTGGTTCTCTTGTTACTTCAGATCCGGCGCAGCATATCTAACGCAAATGCATAATTGCTGTACAATCTTTGATTTGAAAGGACTATCCGTATCCACCGAACCGGTCCAGTAAACCTAGATCGTAACAAAATATCCCTCTGATGCAGGGTGCTTTCCTGTATCAGAGGGACTCTGTTATAAGGAAAGGAAAATATCGAAGTCTATCATCAAAGAAAATCGCGGCAGCTAAAGCATCATCTGCATCAATGCAAAAATTTACTGATCAGAAAACTGAATGCCACCGGCCAATGCGGCATAGATATTCCCTTCCCCTACATCCGTAACTGTGGATGCAGGGTCCTTTTCATGTTTCTTCTTTCAAAACGCAAGCTATCTTTACGTCGGTTCATCTACCAGTCTCACACAAAAGTTTACATGCACAATATTGACCACAAGGTCTATTTATGCTATAATTCAAAAATAGACCTTGTGGTCAATTATTTCGGAGGCAAACCTATGAAACGGGAAGAAAAAAATCAACAGACCCAGCGTAGGATTATGGACAGCGCACTGGCGGAATTTGCGGAAAAGGGTCACGGCGGCAGTTCGGTAAACACCATCTGTGCCGCCCAAGGAATTTCCAAAGGGATCATCTACCACTATTTTGAGAACAAGGACGAATTATATCTGGCCTGTGTGGAGGAGTGCTTTCAGCGCCTCACCGCCCATCTCAGCGCTGCTCTGCCGGAGGAGGACGACGGCTCTGTGGAGGACCAGCTGGGGCGGTATTTTACTGCCCGCATGACCTTTTTTCAGGAGAATCCGGTCTATCAACCCATCTTCTGCGAAGCAGTCATCTCTCCTCCCGCCCGGCTGTTCGAACAGATCCAAGCACGTCGGAAGGCGTTTGACGCCTTGACCATATCCACTTTGAAGCACCTACTGCGCCAGCTTCCGCTGCGTACGGACATTACCATGGAGGAAGTGGTGGACCTATTCCGGCAGTTTCAGGACTTTATCAATGCGCAGGCGCAAGCATCTTCCATGCCTGCGAGGAAGTGCTTTGCTCTTCGGGATGCCCAGTGCCGCCGGCTGTTGACTGTCCTGCTCTACGGCGTCACCGAAAGGGGGGATAGATATGGCTACTAAACAAAATTCAACTTCTATTTTGGGAGATATAAATCCCCCAAAAGCCATCATCAAGCTCGCCCTTCCCGCTACACTGGCCTTGCTGGCGAAGGCAGTCTACAACATCGTGGACACTGCCTACATCGGGATGCTGGATTCTGATATTGCTTTGACAGCGGTGGGCGTCACCGTCCCACTGCTTCTCATTATGGTGTCCATCGAAAACATCTTCGCCGCCGGAGCCGCTGTACTGGCGGGGCGGCATCTGGGGGCTAAGGACGAGGAGGGTGCCAGCCGCACTGTCACCACCATCATCGGCCTGTCCATCGTCATCGGCGTGGTGCTGTGCGTGGGCGGCATTGCATTTATCGAGCCGCTGATGCGGGTGTTCGGCGCCTCTGACGCCTCCCTCCCTCTGGCCAAGGACTACGCCTTCTGGATGTTTGTGGCGGCCCTGGCCAATCTGCCTGCCCAGAGCATGAACTGCGCGGCACGGGCAGAGTCCTCCGTGAAGATCTCTTCCATCGCCGTCATCACCGGGGCCCTTTTGAATGTGGTGCTGGACCCTGTATTCATGTTTGACTGGGGCCTGGGCATGGGGGTGGAGGGGGCCTCCCTGGCCACCACCATCTCTCAGTTCGTCACCTTCTTTATCCTGGCCTGGTTCTATCTCAGTGGGCGCTCCGTCATCAAGCTGCGCCTGCGCTCCTTCCACCCCAGTTGGAAACTCATCAAGACCGTCACCGTCATCGGCATCCCCACAGCTGTCATCCAAATCTGCCTGTCGGTGGCCTCCCCCCTCACCAACATCTCCGCAGCCCCTCTGCCGGACGCGGACAACATCATTGCCGCCTACGGTGTGGTCCAACGGCTGGTCCTCATCGGCTGCTATGTGGTCATGGGCTTCATGCAAGGCTATCAGCCAGTGGCCTCCTTTGCTTTTGGCGCCAGAGACGAGGATCGGTTTCATCAGTCGGTTCGTTTCGCCCTAAAAGCCTCTTTGCTGCTAACCGTGCTGGTGGCGGTGGTCTATATCCTGCTGTCCCGGCCGCTGATTCTGCTGTTCAATCAAAACCCGGTCATCGTGGACTACGGCAGATGGCTGCTGGTCTCCCAAGTGGCGCTCTATCCCGCTTTTGGACTGTGCTACATGATGACCATTACTTATCAGACCATCGGAGCCTCCGGATATGGCCTGTTCCTGTCTACGATTCGTCAGGGACTATTCTATGTGCCCTTTATTTTGACCCTGCCAAAATTGTTTGGGGTCACAGGGATCTACTTTTCCCAACCAGCAGCCGACATTTTGACTATCTTAGTCTGTATGCTTTCGATCGGATCTATGAAACGGATCTCATCGGCAAGTATGCGCGGCACGCCGAAAGGAGCGGACGAGCTGTGAGCCCCTCTATCATCACAATCAGCCGTCAATTTGGGAGCGGTGTCCGACAAATCGGTGCGGAATCAGTGGATAGGCTCAACATTCCTTTTTCGGCATCCCCCCGGATCTCTTTGAATGGGCGGAGAACCGGAAGGATTGGCTTCTCTCCACTCTGTATCAAACAAGCGCCGGGAGCTGGGTTATGCCATTGGATGACCAAATCTATCCGGCTCAGGTCTGGACGATCCAAGAGCTGGAGGGCTCGTACACCATCGTGGGCCGGGGCGCGAACCGTGTTTTGGAGGGATACGAAGATCTGCTGAATCTCTTCATTTGCACGGCCCCGAACATCCGACTGAAGCGGGTGGAGGAGGGCTACGGTGTCCCTGCGGCACAGGCGGAAAAGCTGCTGGATTCCGCAGATAAAAACTGCGCCCCTTACCTGAAGCATGATACCGGTCAGGCATTTGGAGTAGCAGAAAATTGTTACCTCTGCATCGACAGCGGAAAACCGGGAATTGAAAACGCAGTGAAAATTATAGAAGCGTCCTATCACACACTGAGCTGAGAACTTTGGACGCGGAAGGGATCAGACCGCAGATCAGTGGCCGCTTCGCCCGAGTACCGCTGTTCCCCAACGCCATCTTCAGCCAGGAAGGAGACATCCAACTGAGTACTCACGAGCCAGTGCTGGAACCATTTGGCCCGTTTCTGCTGATGCAGCCCGGACAGCTTGGTACTATGACACTGTGATCTAGACAGCAGAAAATAGTCTAATGACCGGTGTTTCCTCTGACTTGCTTGCTCCGGACGCGGTCTTCACTTGGGCTCAGGCAGTTCAAAGCACTTATGCTTTGGAGGGCTGTCCTACTTTATCCTCTTCTGTTAAATTTGCGGATGCAGCTCCAGCAGATTGGTTTGCCTCCGCAGTAAACTGTGCGGCGGCAAATGGCGTGGTCTCTGAGTGGATGATGCCCATTTGGCTCTCTACAGCCCGCTCATTTGTGCGCAGCTGGCCTTGCGCTGCCCCCATAACAAGGGGTATGATACTCGTCCAGCACGGATCTATCCAGTTGCACCACGCCCTCCCCTCTTCGCAATGGACCGATGCCAAAGCTCTGATCAATGGCACCAGCATCACTTTCTTGACGCCTGCCAGTTCCACCACCAGCGTCCAGATGCCCGTGATCCTGATGCGCTTTTGTGAAGGTATCGCTGGATAACTTGGGCATTTCTCTCTGTTCCTCCAAACGCTATACTTAGCCCCTTTTGTGCTAAGTGATCCACATAAGCCGAAGCGGCGCAGCAAAAGCTGCACCGCTTCAATTTTCAACAAGCATTTTTCAAGAAATGCTCTTACTTCCTGGGGCATCCAGCTGGTCTTCTGTCACGCCTGCCAGCAGCTCAAGATTTTTTCAACGGTCCGAACCAGATAGCGTTTTTTCATCAACCAAATTGCCCGCTCATGAGCCCCATCCACAGATGTGGCTACCGCATCCTCCGCGACGCAGGTATAGTAGTTATGGAACGCAGCCCCCATGACGGTGGCCAAAACGCAGCCCTCTGTGGTACAGCCGCAACACACTACGCTCTTTATATGATTGGCCCGCAAAATCAAATCGAGACTTGTATTCAAAAATGCATCTGGCCGATATTTTGTGATAATTGGTTCATAGCAGCTTCCATTTTCTCCGTCACAATAGGGCGCCAGTTCCTCAATATGCTGCCATCCCCATGTATTTACCGTTGCATAGGTGGGCGCTTTCCCATCTCTCGTCTTAAATGCTATCCAGCCTCCGTTATCACTCTGCTCCCCCGGCAGCGTACTTTGCTGAATGTGAACGACGAATACATTGGCCTGTCTGGCGGCTTCCAGAAGCTTCCTGCAAGCTGGAACAATTTCAATGATGCTGTCTGCAGCCCGCCCCGCCTGTGCAAATTTTCCTTTTGGGGAACAAAAATCATTTTGCATGTCTATCATCAGCAGCGCAGTATGTTTTGGGTCAACAATTTTTGTGAAATCAGCATCTTCCGCATCATTATATCTGTAACATTTTTCAGGCTCCTTCATATACATGACAACCACTCCTCCCTGCTTAAAATTCGATCTCATACAGGGGAACATGCTGTTGAGATCCGTAGATATCATTATCTCCAAAAGCGCCCGAAGACACAGGCCGCTGATAAGTAAATTTGAAGGCCATGGCCGGTTCGTAGCACAGGCACTCATCGACCTCTGAGTCTGGGATACGGCACAGTTTACAAAGATACTCTCTATTCCATATTCCGGAATCTTTCATTGCCTCAAATTGATTCCGATCATTGAAAATGACATCCAATGTAAATCGGAAAGGGCCCGCATCCTTGCTGCGGACAATTGCATCGGCATTGAATAGCTTCATGATATCTCCTCACCTATTTCTGAATCCAAGTGATCGGAAATGATTTTACCAGATCCTCTACCACCATCAAATGGTAGAGGGCGAACTCGTAACATGGCGGAGCGGGAAATTCGGCCGGTGTGTACAAAAATGCCAGGTTTCCGCTGTTTGCTCGGCGGCCCACAAATCCCATATGCAGAATGGCTGATCGGGCAAGTGCGCAGACAGTGTCGGCAGTTTCCTGTTCCTGAGAGAGCACCTCAATCACCAATCCGATCTCCTTCGGCGTCCAAGTCTCTGGGTCGCGTTCCTTCATAATCTCCCCTGCCCCATAATGCCGGAACAGAATCTTGTACGCTTTTTCCGCCTCAAATTGCGGCAGGTCCCGTTTTATTTTGGCCCGTACCTTTTCCTCCACCTCAGAAAGATGCTCGATCACAAAAGGGTCCCGAATCCCCGCAAGGCAGATTGTTCGATATCCAGTCCGCCGCACACCTTCCAGCTTCAGCGTGAGCCGAGCGGGTTCCACAAATTTTGTCCCTCTTATCCGAACACTTCGCCCTCCATTTTCACCTATAAAGCTGCTTTGGCTCATATCCAGGCCTCCCCCTGGAAACTCGGTGGTAATGGGCGTGCTTCTTTCATAAAGTGTATGGGCTGCTACCGTATCGGGCTTGCAAATCTTTTCGGGATCAGCAGGCGTCACGATAAACGAATCTCCATCGATGACCCCCAGCATACCATCTGATTCCCGAGGCAGTGCCACCGCTGTGCCGCACTCGATGATCTTCCCCATATGGTAGCTCAGGCCGGGGTCCTCGCCCTTCCAAATGGGATAGGCCGCAATTACAGCCGCGTCATAGGCTCGTCCGCCTACAATAATGTCCGCTCCCCCTTCCAGCGCTTTCATATAAGGTTGTATCCCCATCTGGGCTACGATATGAATGCAGTCGTCAATATCTTGTTCCGAAAGTCGATCTCTGGTTTCGAAATTTTCTATTTTCCCGTTGCGAAACGCCTGAATGACTTCCTGCTTGTCCAGCTCTGCGTCGATCCGCGCTACCTTAGGGTGGATATCCAGCTCCTCTACGATTTCATCCAGTATCCGCATGGCCCAATCCAGATGAGGTGTGGCTCCCGAACCGCACGCCGTCCCAATCAAAATCGGAACATGTGCCGTTTGTCCTGCCTCGACGATCAGTTTCAGATCCCGTTTGACCATCGTCCGCGATGTAAAGCTTTTCCCCGTCCCCAGATAATAAGGCCCCGGGTCTACCGACCCCGCATCCAGCGCAATGACATCGAATCCATGTTCCAGCGCCGCTTTTAAAGAACGCATCGGAAATCCATACCCTAACATCCCCAGCGGAGCATATACCGTGATCAAAGTGATACTCCTTTCTCCTCTTATGTGAATAGAGTCGTAGCTACTGCCGTGAGCCCAGGACAGAAAATGACCAGCACCCATACCGCCATCAGCAGCAGAAGGAACGGGACAGCTCCCCGGATCACGGATGCAACAGATTCCTTCTGCATTCCTGCCACCTGAAACAGATTGATCCCTACGGGAGGCGTCAACTGTCCGACCTGGATTCCTATGGTCATAACAATTCCGAACTGGATCAAATCATACCCGAGCCCGCCCACAACCGGAACCATCAGCGGAGCTGCAATCAGCATAATGGAGACGCCATCCATAAAGCAGCCAAGAAAAATCAAGATTAGGGCGCATATGACTACCATTTGGATCGCCGAGAAGTTGGAGGCCGCTACAATCTCCAGTATCTGATGCGGCACTCTTGTGGCAGTCAAAAACATGGAGAACATCGAACACGCAGTAACGATCCACAAAATTGTAGCGGTCGATTTCGTAGCCTCCTTGATCGTCTCAATGAACTGTCCCCATGTATATTCCCGGTAAATCAGCGTGGATACCAAAACCGCATAGACACAAGCAAACGCAGATGCCTCTGTAGCCGTCATAATTCCGGAATAAATGGAACCTAAAATGGCAACCGGTAGAAGGATCGCCGGCAAAGCTTTCAGCGTCTTTTTCCAGCGGTCGGTATGCTCTGTTTCTCCGCCTCTCTGCTTATGAATAATACTAAAGATAACAATATAGATTGAGAACACACCTACCACGATCAGCCCGGGAAGCATGCCAGCAGCGAACAATTTTGATACCGATACTCCTGCTATCGTCGTATAGAGAATCATTGGGATGCTTGGGGGGATCAGGATTCCCAAAGATCCCGCACTGGCTACCAGCCCCATAGAAAACGACTTCTGATAATTGGAGTCTATCATTGCAGGGATCATCAGCCCGCCGACCGCTGCGATGGTTGCGGAAGCAGAGCCTGTGATCGCTGCAAACATGGCACAGGCAAGAACGGTCGCAATGGCCACGCCCCCCGGAACATGTCCAATCCAAGCATTCAGAGCATTCAGCAGATGTCTCGAAATCCCGCCTTTCGCCATAATCGCCCCCGCAAAAATATACCCTGGTATGGTGATCATAGAGGTACTGGCTACCGCAGTATATAGAAGTGAACCAACTGTTGTAAGATTGTAGCCGATCATCATAAATCCGATCAGACTGGACAAACCCATGGCAACAGCAATGGGAACATGCATCATCATGAGTACCACAAATATCGCCAGAAGAATCCATACATTTTCCATCTTTTATTCCCCCGAACTTTCGCCTCTCTGTTCCACAACATCGTCAGTTGCTTTGTTTCTGAACAGAGCAATCATCAATCCGATATACCGTACGATTAGGACCGCGCCGCTGAATGGAATAATCAGATAGGAAATCCAAACGGGGAATTCCAAAATCTGTGTCACACGGCCCATCTCATACTGCATCATCATGGCAAGATATCCGTATCGCATCATAAAGAAAGAGAAAACAGCCCCACAGAGATAACCAAAAAACTCTATCCCGCGTTTCCATGTTTCATTCCGAATCGCGGCATACAGGATATCCATCTTTATGTGCTCATCTTTCCGTAATGCGATGGAATATCCGATCAGGGTACTCCAAACGATAAAAATCGGGCCTATTTCATCCACAAATGTCAGGGGATGATGGAAGATATAGCGAGCCACAACGCCGACAAACATAATCCCTACACCACAGACAAGTCCAATCCCGGCAATGATATCCTCTATTTTTTCGTAGACAGCAAGAAATCTCTTCCACATAACTTCACGCCCTCCGTATTTTTTGGAGATATCTGCCGGGAGGCCCACATTCTCCCGGCAGATATCCAATCCATTTTATTGGTTTGCTTCCCTAAATTCGGCAATGGCATCAATCCATTTGCTGGAGACATACTCTTCCACGATCGGCTGCCACAGTGCCTTCAGTTCTGCGATCTCCTCATCAGACGCTTCGTAAAAATCACAGCTGCTCTTAACCAGTTCAATGGCGGCAGCACAGGTCTCGTCTGTGTATTCCAGCTGCTTCTCCCTTGCCATTTCCAGTCCTTCCTCGATTACATTCTGCAACGCCTCAGGATAGGAGTCCCAGACAGCTTGATTGAACATAATGAGGTACGGAGCGTATTGGATCTTGTAAGCAGAAACGCTCTCGAGCACTTCCTGTAGCTGGATATTTACAGCGGAGTCAATAGAGGTCACTGCAATATCCACCAATTTTGTCTGCATAGCCGTGTAAAGCTCATTAAAGGAGACCGTAGTCACCGAGGCACCCAGCGCATCATAGAGCGCCTGTGTCATCGCTCCACCGCCTTCCCGCACCTTTTTCCCCTGGAATCCATCAATATTTCGGATGGAATCCCCATTGCTCATAAAGTACTGTTCCCCTCCGAACATCACATCGACTACTTTCAGTCCCAATGCATTGATTTTTTCATAGAGGGGCTGTGCATACTCAGAAGTATAGAACGATTCCATCTCATACACATCATTGAACAGATAAGGAGCCAAACAATACTGTGTGTCAGTATCCACACTGGTCAGTTTGCTCATATAGGTAGATACCATATCAATATTTCCGCCCACCACTGCATCGATCTCAGTGGCGTCATTATACAGTTGTCCAGCCGGGAAGATTTCTAAGGTAACCCAGCCGTTGGACTGCTGCTCCAGGTATTTTCCAAAGTCCTCCATCGCAAGATGAGTTGGAGACGACGTAGACTGCACATGAGAATAGCTGATGGTGATCTTTTCATCCAGCCCCAACGGATTGCTGTCATCTGTAACTGCCGATGTTCCGGTGGAGCTCACTCCAGAAGTCCCTGGCGACGTATTCCCACTACAGCCCGCCAACATAATCATCAGCATTGCAAGGGCAAGAATGAATGTGAATTGCTTTTTCATTTGTCTTTCCTCCTCATTTTATTGTTTGCTTTGCTTTTGTGGGCCTAGAGAGGTATTCCCGGTAAAAAACCGTTTTGCGTTTTCAGTTACGAGATTCCGAATATCCTGTTTTGTTGCTCCCCGTTTTTCAAGCTCAGGGATAATAGTGTCAAATAAGCGCACCGGGTCCCAATGTTCAAAGTTCCGATTTCCCGGAAGTTCTTTTAACAAAAACGCCACAGAGTCCGTGCCAATAAAAAGGTGATCTGAATATCCCATATGAATTAACGCAGTCAATGTAGCCATTCGGAAGTAATCATCGCCGTGCCACTCGTTTCCAAAGCGGTCAAATCCGACATATACGCCTTCATCCAATATAGATTTCTGGTACCGAAGATCCGGATTTGCACAGCAGTGGCCGATCAAGCACCGGTCAGCCGCAACTCCATACCGCTTGAAAGCACGAGCCTGTTCGGGCCCCATCGTCCCCTTCTCTGTATGGGTAATAATTGGAAGCCCAGACTGAATACTCGCCATACAGGCCGCATGGATGCACCGATCCTCATAATCTGTAATCTGTCCGTATCCGGTCGCAACTTTAATGATCCCTGGCTTTATCCGCTCCGGGCCAATTCCATTTTCAATCTCATAGAGGTAGATATCTCGAATCTCTTCCGCCGTCGCGGTCCGGAATGCCGACAAATATCCGCGGGCCTCTAAATCAAACCCTGTCGAACACATGATTTGGACTCCACTCTTGACTGACATTTCCTGCATAAACACTGGATTTCTTCCCAGCTCGATTGGACAGGGATCCACCACCAAATTTACACCGTAGTCTCGCAGGCGCTTCAGCCTGTCCAGCGTCTTTTCCTCTGCCTTCGCATGGTCAAATTCTGCACAGCGCGGATCATAAAACCACCCTGCATAGCCCAATACGATATGCTCGTGCATCAGTACCCTTTCCAGCTTTTGAATGGAAAATTGTCCTGTTGTAGTCTGGATCGTTTTATACACCTCATATCCTCCTTATCCAACCTGACCGTGTTATCAGCACGCTGTCTGAACGGGACATCTGTCCTCAATATTGCGCTTTCTTTTCTATAATAAGATGTTTTCTTTCGGGCATATCGTTTAATCCGGCATATACTTTTTCTCGATTGCTACCCACTTCTCGCTGTTAAACATGCTCCACAATTCTCTGTGGGAAAGCATCTCATTTTCCATCCCTGCTGTTGTCCCGGTCTGTTGAAGCGTATTGAGAAGCTCCATGCATTTTTTTGCGACCACCCTAGTCTGGGCATTGGGATAGATCGTCATCTTGACCCCCGCCTCTTCCAGCTCCTGTCTGGATAGGAATGGGCTGCGCCCTCCCTCTACGTTGTTGAAGAGGACAGGGCCTTTAATCTCGGATGCAATCTTTTTGACCTCTTCATAGCTTTCTGGGCTCTCTACAAAAATTACATCTGCACCTGCGTCCAAATACAGTCTGCCCCGGCGAATCGCCTCATCCAGCCCTACGACTGTACGGGCATCTGTGCGGGCAACAATAACGAGACCGTTTTCCAGCCGGTTCTCATGGATGGTACGAATCCGCTTTACCATTTCTTCGTCCCGAACAAGTCTTCTCCCCAGCTCATGCCCGCATTTTTTGGGAACCTTTTGATCCTCAATCTGGACTGCCGCGATATCCAGCTGTTCAAATTCTTTGGTAAGTCGGTAGAGGTTGAGAGGTGCACCAAATCCAGTATCAATATCGACCAGCATAGGGATTTGGATCGCACTGCGTATGTTTTGTACCACTTGCCGAAGTTCTAGATAACTGATCGTATTGAGATCAGGAATACCAGAGAGCGTCAAGGAAATACCAGATCCGGTCAAATATGCGGCTGGAAATCCTGCTCTTTCCACAATCGTGGCTGTAATACAGTCATAGCAGCCCGGGATCTGAATGACCCCTGATGCCTTTATCATATTTCGAAATTGTTCTGAAGTACGCATATTCTTTCCTTCTATTCATTTATTGTTGATTCAATCTTTCGGAATGTACCTTTCTTCCATCGCGCGGACAGAGGGAGTATCTGTAAATACTTTGAACGCCTCAAATGACATGTGTTCCTCGAAGCCGGAACTGGTCCCGTGTTCCATCAGATAACTCAAGCCCTTCTGCAACGCATATGCAGCTATCAGCGAGGTAAACATGGGGCAGCTGACCCTTGCAGCGCCAAGCTGTCTCAGCTCTTCAAAAGTCAACATCGGTGTACGGCCTCCTTCCAGCATGTTGATGCTGACCGGCCCCTTGATCTGTTCAATAGCCCGCTTTACTTCTTCTGCACTAGCAGGGGATTCTACAAAAACCATGTCAGCACCAGCTTCCAAATATGCATTTCCGCGGCGGATTGCTTCCTCAATTCCGCATACGTAAGCTGCATCAGTACGGGCATTGATCACAAAATCCGGGTCTCTTTTGGCATCTACTGCCGCTCTTATCTTGCCCACCATCTCTCCCAAAGAGATAAGCTGTTTCCCAGCCATATGGCCGCAGCGTTTAGGGAAACATTGATCTTCTAAGTTCATACCGGCTGCGCCGGTCTCCTCCAGCCGTTTTGTCGTCCACCAGACATTGACTGCATTCCCATAGCCGGTATCAGCATCCGTCATGACAGGAATATCTACTGCCCGCACAATATTGGATGTGATCCGGACGATTTCCTCCAAAGAGGTAAAGCTGGCATCTGTCATCCCCAACGAAGATGCCGAAACTCCAAACCCGGAAATCTGACATGCTTGAAATCCGCAGTATTCCACCATCCGCGCGCTTAATGCATCATATACTCCGGGACAGGGCAATGCTTTTCGCTGCAGCAATAGTTTTTTCAACTGCGTAGTTTTGTTCATATACTCGGTCCCCCTCCTTCTGATGGGGCCATCATAACACAGAAAAAAGCATCCGTCTTTTTACTTTCTTTACAATATGTCTATTTTTTTACATAAAAAATACTTGTAAACAGAAATATCTTCTGATACAATATAGCCAAGCTCTGGGGCATCTTAACAAAAAGAGGTGGATTTTATGAAACCAGAAGCGCAGTATTCAGGTTTTATAGAGCGATTTCAGTCATATTCTAAGGAGTATTCTACACTGAAGGACGCTACATATGCGGCCCTCAAAGATGCCATCCTACTTAACATGTTTCCCAGTGAGATCACAGAGACCGAGATCTCCGCACTCCTTCACATCAGCCGGACCCCTATACGGGAGGCTATGCTACAGCTAAGCAATGATGGCCTTTTGGAAATCAACCATGGACGAAAAGCAAAGATCCGTTCTCTGACAGAAAAAGATATTACCGATTTAGCCATCGTTTTGGACAGCATCCACCATCTCGCCCTGATGCTCTGCATTGATCATGCCAGCAAAGAGGACCTCAACGATATGGAGGAAACCATTGCTCTCATCAGTTTTTATACAAAGCGCAAAGACTTCCACCATCTTCACAAATACAACTCTCGTTTCCATTCCCAAATTGCCCGTGCAAGCGGGAATATCTGGCTCTTAGACATCATGGATCGCCTTCTGTCGTACACCTCTGTTTTTCGAGAATATGCTATTTCCCGTCCAAACCGCATGGATGTTGCCTGCGAAGAGCATGCCGCCATTTTCCAGGCAATCTGCAACCGTGACAAGGAAGAAGGTACCCGGTTGATCTCTCTCCATGTCCAAAACGCCTTCAGTCTGCACCCAATCACTTCTCAGTCTGAACCGCCTCACAGCGAGGAAGAACATGAATGACAACTTTTTTTATGATATTGATGAAATACTGCGTGCATTGGACCATTATCAGGGAGACCCGTTTTTTTCTCAGCAATATGCCGCCCTGCTTCAAGAACAGATCTCAAAAGGGCTGGATCTGCTTCTGAAGAAGGACATTCCCAGCAAATCCATGTTGTTCCGCTATTTGATCCTGCTTTATATAAAAAAGCAATACCGGGCGCGTATCTTCCACCTGGGCCAAGCCGCTCATCTCTTGATCTGGATGAATGATCACTACACCAAAGCGCAGCTCCATCATTGTGAAAAACTGGTTCAGGACACCTGCCATATGATCGAATCAACCCATGAATCCTTGGATCGCTGGAAAAATCCTGCCCTGTGCTCCTATGCCATCCGGCAAATTGAACAGCATTACCAGAAAATTTGTCTTCACGATTTGTCCTCCGCCCTTAAAATCAACCCGTCTTATCTCTCCCGTGTTCTCTCCCAAAATCTTCACGTTACTTTTTTAGATTTGCTTCATACAAAACGCATTTTTGTTGCGCTGGAATATTTCTCTAACTCTAAAAAATTGCCTCAACTGGAATATCTGGCCACAGATCTTGGATACTCTTCTGCTCACTATTTTTACTGTGTTTTTAAGAGATACGTGGGCCTTACTCCTTCCGAGGTCTGGCATCTGATGTCAGCATAACCTTTTTTCAAGATCAAAGTGGTTTTGTGCCGCTCTTCTTTGCTCTATTCTCTGCATTTTTTGCAAAATTCCCTTTGCAGTTTTAGATAATATGGATACAACGTACAGCGTCTTACCGCGTAATTTCGGTTGAAACGCTACGCGTCTTTTTTGTTCTTAAAGCGTTCCCAGTGTCCCTTTTCAGCCCTTGGGGACGCGGACTTTTCGAGGAGTCCAACTCCACATAGTCAGCAGATCCAGCACATTGCTGCGCGAGCTGGGATGGGGCGCATCAGAAAACTACCACATCGCTCTCGGGTGCGGGATGCTGGACCTGAAGCGGTACACCATCCTGATCCTCGGCCTGTTCTGAGGCACTCCCTGTGCTCTCTCCCGCCTTTGAGCTGAAAAAAGCGCCCCGCTCATATGAGCGGGGCGCTTTTTTCACAGAGGATCGCTTGGGATCAGCCCTCTTTGATGGCAGCCTGCGCGGCGGCCAGACGGGCGATGGGCACACGGAAGGGGGAGCAGGAAACATAGTCCAGGCCCACACGGTGGCAGAACTCCACAGAGGAGGGATCGCCGCCGTGCTCACCGCAGATGCCCAGATGCAGGTCGGGGTTAGCGGTACGGCCCAGCTTGGCAGCCATCTCGATCAGACGGCCCACGCCCTTCTGGTCCAGCTTGGCAAAGGGATCGTTCTCATAGATCTTCCTATCGTAGTAGGCATCCAGGAACTTGCCCGCGTCGTCACGGCTGAAGCCGAAGGTCATCTGAGTCAGGTCGTTGGTGCCAAAGGAGAAGAAGTCGGCCTGCTTGGCGATCTCGTCAGCGGTGATAGCGGCACGGGGGATCTCGATCATGGTGCCCACCTTATACTTCATGTCGGACTTGACAGAAGCGATGATGGCGTCGGCGGTCTCGGTGACCACCTTCTTCACATAGGCCAGTTCCTTGACCTCGCCCACCAGGGGGATCATGATCTCGGGGACCATGTTCCACTCAGGGTGCTTGGCCTGGATATTCAGCGCTGCCTTGATGACGGCGCGGGTCTGCATGGCGGCGATCTCGGGGTAGGTCACGGCCAGACGGCAGCCCCGGTGGCCCATCATGGGGTTGAACTCGTGCAGGCCGGCGATGATAGCCTTGATGTCAGCGACAGTCTTGCCCATGTCGTTGGCCAGCTTCTCGATGTCAGCCTCCTCGGTGGGCACGAACTCGTGGAGCGGGGGGTCCAGGAAGCGGATGGTGACGGGGCAGCCCTCCATAGCCTCATAGATGCCCTCGAAGTCGCTCTGCTGCATGGGCTCCAGCTTGGCCAGAGCCTTCTCGCGCTGCTCCACGGTGTCGGAGCAGATCATCTCCCGGATGGCGGGGATGCGGTCCTCGTCGAAGAACATGTGCTCGGTGCGGCACAGGCCGATGCCCTGGGCGCCGAACTTGCGGGCCTGGGCGGCGTCGTGGGGGGTGTCGGCGTTGGTGCGGACCTGGAGGCGGCGGTACTTGTCGCACCAGGCCATGACCCGGCCGAACTCGCCGCCGATGGAGGCATCCACAGTGGGGATGGCGCCGTCATAGATCTTGCCGGTAGAGCCGTCCAAGCTCAGCCAGTCGCCCTCGTGGAAGGTCTTGCCGGCGAGCTGGAACTGCTTGTTCTCCTCATCCATAACGATGGCGGAGCAGCCGGACACGCAGCAGGTGCCCATGCCGCGGGCCACGACGGCGGCGTGAGAGGTCATGCCGCCGCGGACGGTGAGGATGCCCTGGGCAGCCTTCATGCCCTCGATATCCTCGGGAGAGGTCTCCAGGCGGACCAGGACCACCTTCTCGCCCCGGGCGGCCCACTCCTTGGCGTCCTCAGCGGTGAAGACGATCTTGCCGGAGGCGGCGCCGGGGGAGGCGGCCAGAGCAGAGCCGATGACGGGAGTCTTCTTCAGGACCTCGGCGTCAAACTGGGGGTGGAGCAGGGTGTCCAGAGAGCGGGGCTCGATCATGGCCACGGCCTTCTTCTCGTCGATCATGCCCTCGTCCACTAGGTCGCAGGCGATCTTCAGGGCTGCGGCGGGGGTGCGCTTGCCGTTGCGGGTCTGGAGCATGAAGAGCTTGCCGTGCTCCACGGTGAACTCCATGTCCTGCATATCCCGATAGTGGTCCTCCAGGGTCTTGCAGACGCCCTCGAACTGGGCAAAGGCCTCGGGGAACTTCTCGGCCATCTCCGCGATGGGCATGGGGGTCCGGACACCGGCCACCACGTCCTCGCCCTGGGCGTTGGTCAGGAACTCACCGAACAGCTTCTTCTCGCCGGTGGCGGGGTTGCGGGTGAAAGCCACGCCGGTGCCGCAGTCGTCACCCATGTTGCCGAAAGCCATGGACTGCACGTTGACGGCGGTGCCCCAGGAGTAGGGGATGTCGTTGTCGCGGCGGTACACGTTGGCGCGGGGGTTGTCCCAGGAGCGGAACACGGCCTTGATGGCGCCCATCAGCTGCTCCTTGGGGTCGGTGGGGAAGTCCACGCCGATCTTGGCCTTGTACTCGGCCTTGAACTGGCCGGCCAGCTCCTTCAGGTCATCAGCGGTGAGCTCCACGTCCTGGGTGACGCCGCGCTCCTCCTTCATCTTGTCGATGAGCTGCTCAAAGTACTTCTTGCCCACCTCCATGACCACGTCGGAGTACATCTGGATAAAGCGGCGGTAGCAGTCCCAGGCCCAGCGGGGGTTGTTGGACTTCTGGGCCATGACCTCCACCACCTGCTCGTTCAGGCCCAGGTTGAGGATGGTGTCCATCATGCCGGGCATGGAGGCCCGGGCGCCGGAACGGACAGAGACCAGCAGGGGGTTGTCCAGATCGCCGAACTTCTTGCCGGTGATCTCCTCCATCTTGACGATATACTCCATGATCTGCGCCTGGATCTCGTCGTTGATCTTCTGGCCGTCCTCATAGTACTGAGTGCACGCCTCGGTGGTGATGGTGAAGCCCTGGGGCACGGGCAGGCCGATGTTGGTCATCTCGGCCAGGTTGGCGCCCTTGCCTCCCAGCAGCTCACGCATGTTGGCGTTGCCCTCAGAGAAGAGGTACACATACTTTGTTGCCATTTACTTCATTCCTTTCTTCAATCCTGGGGCTTGTCTGAAACACGGCGGCACCGGACGTACCGGCATGTCTCAAACAAGCCCAAGTCGCCGCCGCCCTCCGGGGGCCCCCACAGGCCTCCTTTGACAGTCGCGGAAATATTATACCTATTTGCACGAAATATTGCAACTGTCCGGCGGGAGTTTTTCACGATTTTTTCACATTTATGGCGATGTTGCCCTCAGTACTCCACCCCAGGCCGGGCCGCCGTCCCCAGGTCAAAGGGATGGCGCAGCTTGCCCATCTCAGTGATGTAGTCCGCCCGTCCCACCAGGGCCGGGTCGGGGTCCCGCCCGGTGAGGACCACTTCCCCCGCCGCACGGTCCAGGCAGGAGATCACCTCTTCCAGTGGGAGCAGGCCGGTGTTCACCGCAGCACAGACCTCGTCCAGAACCAGCAGTCCGCAGTCCGGCTGTGCCCCCAGTGTCCGGGCCTGCTCCGCCAAGGCCAGATAGCGGACCTGCTCCGCCTCCCGCTCCTCCGGGGTGAGCTGAAAGGAGAATTTCACCCGCTCCGGCAGGGGGAGCAGGGTGACCTGAGGCAGCATGGCCAGGGCATAACGCTCGCCGCTGTCCGCCCCCTTTAGGAACTGGGCCACCACCACCCGCTTTCCCCGGCCCGCCATCCGCAGGGCCAGCCCCATGGCGGCAGTAGTCTTACCCTTGCCCTCTCCGCAGTAAAGATGGACCATAAGCTCACTCCTTGTGTATGTTTTCGGTTTATTCTACCAGCTTTTTGGAAAAAAATATACCTCTTTTTTGAGGAAAGCTGGTGACAGGGCGGGATACCTTTGGGGCCGGCGGGGCCAGCCCGCCCCTACATCGGGATCAGGGCATGCGCACCATGTGGGGTATATTTGTTCCCAGCTCCCATGCAGGGGCAGGTCCCAGGCTCGCCCGGCCTATTGGCCCGTGTGGAGGGACGCCCCTGAGATGGGGCGTGAAGATGGACGGGAAGGAGATGAAACAGGCGCGCGGCTTTTTGAGCCGCGCGCCTGTGAGGTCAGGTCTGTCGTTCGCGTATCAGTCGGGGTAGCGGGTGTAGACGCGGTAAATATCTTCGTAATCTGCCCTTTGGTCTTCCTGAATTCTTCCTTTACTGTTTACAGTCACATAAAAGAAATCGTAGTCACTATCTCCCTGCGAATCCGTCACGACACCATAGGAATCATCGTCTTTGAACTCGATCACATCCCCTGCCTGGAGCTCCTTTTTGTCGCTCAAACGCTCATAGTCCAAATTTCCAAATACTTTATCACTGAGCATCCAGGCAAACCCTTCGGCTCCAGACAGATCATCTCCAAACACTTTGGAATCATAGTATTCCTTCATGTCCCAGGAGTCAATATCCTTCAGCTTCTTTTCCAAAAGGGCCTCTACATTGCTCTCATTAACCTTTTTTCCATTGCTCAAGGTGTCGTCAGAAGAGGTGCTGTCGGGATAACGGGTATAAATCGTAGTGATATCGTCAAAATAGGTCCAGAAATTCCAGTCGATTTCGCCGTCAGAGTACACGCTCACATAGTAGGCCCGTTCACGGTCTTCATCGATATCTATGACCACGCCATACAGTCCTTCGTCGTCATCATAGATGATATCACCAATCTTCAGCTTACTGGTCTTGCTGTGCTTCGTATAGTCCACATCACCGAAGATCTCGTCGCTCAGGCTCCAGGCAAAGTCTTCATCATCGTCATCCCAGTATTCTCCATCGCCATAATCCCTGTCGTCCTCAAACTCCCACAGATAATCTTCCACATGAGACTCGGTAATACTGTCCCCGTTGGTCAGTTCATCGTCAGAGGATGAAGAAGAGCTGCTGGGATAGCGGGTGTACATCTCGTCCAGGTCATCGAAATCAGCCTCGAAATCCCACGCGATCCTGTCCTTGGAATCAATGCTGCCGTAGGTGCAGACTTCGTTCTTGGTGTCCACATCCACCACGACACCCCACAGCTCATTCCAGCTGTCATAAATCACGTCGCCTGCCCGCAGGTCCTCGGCATATTTCACGCTCTTGTAATCCAGCTCGTCAAAGATCTCGTCGCTGATGGTGTAAGCAAAGGCCTCGTCGCCCTTGGCGGAGCCGAACACGTTGGAGGTGTAGCGGTCGCTCATATCCCAGTCGTCGCCGTCTTCATAGTCGTCCATCAGGTCGTCCAGAAGGTCCTCCACATTGGACTCAGTGGCCTTTTCTCCGTTGCTCAGGGTGTCGTCGCCGGAGGCCTTGGTGAGATAGCGGGTGTAGACAGTATCCCTGCTGTCCAGGTCGTCCAGGTCCGCGGTCTCCTTCCAGGTGATCCAGCCGCTGTTGTCACAGGTGACATAGGTGAAGTCATTCCGGTCCACAGAGACCACCACGCCGAAGTCGCTGCCGGAGTCGAAGCTGACCACGTCGCCCACCCGCAGGTCCGCGGGGTCCTTCAGCTTGCTGGCGGCCATGGCGCCGAACACCTTGTCGCTGAGCATGTAGGCAAAGGCCTCCACGCCGGTGGCGGTGCCCAGTTCCTTGGAGGTGTAGCTGCGGGTCATATCCCACAGGTAGTTCTCGGGATAGTCGCTCTTCAGGACCACCAGGTCGTCATACACGTTGGACTCGGAGGGGGTCTTGCCGCTCACCAGCCGGTTGGAGTTGACGTAGGTGGGCACCTGGATGGTGGTGGAGGCGTCATACAGGGAGCAGAGCACCACAGCTGCCTGGGCACGGGTGGTGCTGGCGGCGCCGTTGAAGTTACCGTTCTCATCGCCGCTGAGCAGCTTTCTGGCATAAGCCCCGGCCACAGCATTCTGGTAATTGCTGGGGATGGTGCTCCAGTCCTTGATGCTGATCCGGGCGGCCATCAGATCCAGTGCGCTGGGGTTCTCCCACCCCTTGGAGCCGGCCACGTTGACCATGATCTGGGCCATGTCATAGCGGCTGATCTCTGCGTTCACCATGGCCTCGGTCCAGCCGCCGGCGGCGGCGCGGCGCTGGGCAACAGTGGTGTTGCTCAGGATGCCCGCCGAGTAGGCTGCGGCCATGTAGGGATACCACCACTGGCCGGAGCTGTTCTGGTTGGCGGCCACCGCCGTCTTATAGAACATGTTGCAGATCATGGTGACGAACTGGGCGTTGGACAGGGTCTGCTCCGGTCCATACTGGTTGTCTCCGATGCCGGACACCAGCCCCTCTGTGGCGGCCCGGTCAATGTAATAATAGCCCCAGTAGGTGGTGGGCACATCGGTGAATGTAGTGGCGGCCGCGTAGGTGTTCGCGGTCAGCAGCCCCGCTCCCAGAGCCAGCGCCAACAGGCGCCGCAAACCTGTCTTCATCATTCTATTCTCCTTTTCCTGCGTTTTGTCATCCTAAAATTCTGGGGGCGGCCATCCCGTGCCGCGGAAAATCGGGTAGAAGCCCCCTTTTTATTTTACTGTGTTTTTGTCCAAAAGTCAAAACATACCTTGCATATTTATGAAATTTTAATTTTTGTCCTCCTTCATTTTGTGAAGATTTTACCATGAACATTTTCCCTCCCTACCGCTATGATTTTCCTTCTCTTGCTGTCGACAAGAGCCCCGCCGGGATGCTATAATCACCATAAGGATCAGTCCCTATTGCTTAGAATAAAAAGGAGTCCGATGATGAAGCAGATCATTTTATATGACAGTGCCACAGGAAACACAGAATATCTGGCCAAAGCCCTCTCCCATGCCCTGCCCAACGTCCCATGCGGTCCAGTCGGGTCCCTGGACTGCTCGAAAGCCGAGCTGGTCTATCTGGGTTTCTGGACGGACAAGGGCACCTGCTCCGACCGTCTGCGGGCTGTTCTCCCCTCACTGGCAGGCAAGCAGATCTTTCTCTTCGGCACCGCCGGCTTTGGTGCGGATCAGGCGTATTTTTCTCAGATCATCCGCCGCCTTGAGGGTGAACTCCCCCAGAACTGCACCGTGATTGGCTGGTACATGTGTCCTGGGCGCATGGGAGAGGGAGTGCGCCGCCGCTATGAGGCCATGCTTCAGGACCCCGTCTCCGCCGGACAGGCAGAGCTTCTGCTGAAGAACTTCGACGCGGTCCGCACCCGCCCTGATGAGAGAGATGCTCAGGCCCTGCTGGCTGCGGCGGGTCTGTAATTGCAGGCTATGCGCTGCTTTTTCGCCCCCATGGAGGGGATCACAGGAGCCCTGTTCCGCCGGACCCACCGCCGGTTCTTCCCGGGGGTGGACCGGTATTTCATGCCCTTTCTCTCCCCCAGCCAGCACCACGTGTTCACCCGCCGGGAGCTGCGGGACATCCTGCCGGAGCAGGACGGGGACCTGGATGCGGTGCCCCAGCTGCTCACCCGGAGCGGGGCGGACTTTCTCTGGGCGGCAGGTGAGCTGGCCCGGATGGGCTACCGGGAGGTCAACCTGAACCTGGGCTGCCCCTCCGGCACCGTCACCGCCAAGGGGAAGGGGGCCGGGATGCTGGGGCGGCCGGAGGAACTGGACCACCTGCTGGAGGACATCTTCTCCGCCTCCCCCACTGCCGTCTCTGTCAAGACCCGTCTGGGTATCCAGGACCCGGAGGAGTTCTGGCCCATCCTGGACATCTACAACAAGTATCCCATCGCCCAGCTCATTGTCCACACCCGGGTGCGGGAGGACCTGTACCGCCGCCCCGCCCGACCGGAGCTGTTCCCCGCCATCCTGGCCGCCAGCCGCTCCCCCCTGTGCTACAACGGAGACCTGGTGACAGCGGCGGACTGCCGAGCTTTCTCTGTCCGCTTCCCTGGCGCAGGTCTGATGATGGGCAGGGGGCTGGTGGCCGACCCGGCGCTGGCCTCCAAGGCCAAGGGCGGGCCCGGCGCGGACCGGGACACCCTCCGCGCGTTCCACGACGCCCTCTATGAGGGCTATGCCCGTGACTTCGGCAGCCGGCGCAACGCCATGCTGCGGATGAAGGAGCTCTGGTCCTATCTCATCCACCTCTTCCGGGACCCGGAAAGCTATGCCAAAAAGCTGCGCAAGGCGGCGGACCCGGCGGAGTTTGAGGCCCTCACTGCCGGGATGTTCCGGGAGCTGGAGCTCCTGCCCGGCCTGGAGCCCGGTTTTCTGTTCTGACCCGCCCCAGGAGCGGGGACGCCCAAATAGAATGGCCCCGCTCTACATAAACTGAACGTGCCCCAGTCCCTGGGGCAGGAGGTCGCTATGCTGATCCGAGAACTTACCTTTGCCGCCATCGGCACCGGCTTTACCTGTCTGGCCACCGTGCTGGGAGCCGCCATGGTGTTTTTCTTCCGGGAGGATCTGAAACCCGCCACCCAGAAGATCTTTCTGGGCTTCGCAGCCGGCGTGATGGTGGCTGCCTCTGTCTGGTCCCTGCTCATCCCCTCTATGGAAATGGCGGAGGAGATGGGGCAGTCCCCCGCCCTTCCGGTGGGCGGCGGGTTCCTGCTGGGCGGGGCTTTCCTCATGGTCCTGGACCGGCTCACCCCCCATCTCCACATCGGCAGCAGCGATCCGGAAGGGCTGCCCGCCCATCTGAGCCGCACCACCATGATCGTACTGGCCGTCACCCTGCACAACATCCCGGAGGGGATGGCGGTGGGGCTGGCCTTCTCCATGGCCGCCCAGGACACAGGCAGCGGCGCCCTGGCCGGGGCAGTGGCCCTGGCCATCGGGATGGGGCTCCAGAACTTCCCGGAGGGGGCCGCCATCTCCCTCCCCCTCCGGTCCGACGGCGTGGGCACCGGCAGGGCCTTCGCTGCGGGCGCCCTGTCCGGCGTGGTAGAGCCCATCTTCGGCCTGCTCACTGTACTGGTGGCGGGCAGCGTCTCCCTGGTGATGCCCTGGGTCCTTTCCTTCGCCGCGGGGGCCATGATCTATGTGGTGGTGGAGGAACTGATCCCGGAGGCCCACCTGGGGGAGCACTCCCATGTGGGCACCGCCAGCGTCATGTGCGGCTTCCTGGTGATGATGCTGCTGGATGTGATGCTGGGATAAATGCCCCGGGGGACAGCCCGCGCTGTCCCCCGGTCCTGTTTTGTGCCCCCAGCGGGCGGCGGAGCGCTCAGCGCTCCCTCCCCGCCAAACGGTCCAGCTCGGCCATCAGCTCGGCCCGGTGGTTGGGGAGACGGCCCTCCATCACCTCTTCCAGCAGGGCGGCCAGCGCCCGGCCCACCGCGGGCCCCCGCAGGCCCCGGGCCAGGGCGTCGTTTCCGTCCGCCTCCAGGTCCCGCAGGGTGAGGCAGGGCCTCTCGGCCAGGATCTGTCTTGCCAATGCCTCCACCTGCTCCCAGCGGGCTGCCCCCGGAGCCCGGTCTGAAAATTTGGCCCCGGCGTCCGCTTTGGCCAGGGCGGTCCACTGGAAGAAGAGCTCCGGTCCCAGCCGCCCCAGCCACCGCTTCACCAGCCGGGGCTCCGGCTCCAGCTGGAGGTCGTGGCGCCGGATCAGGGTGACCACCCGCTCCCGCAGGGCATTGTCCAGCCGCAGGCGGCGCAGGCAGGCGTCCGCCAGCTCCGCCCCGGCGGCGGCGTGTCCGTAAAAGTGGCCCACCCCCTCCCGGTCCACGGTACAGCACCCCGGCTTCCCCACGTCGTGGAGCAGGGCCGCCAGCCGCAGCCCCGGCTCCGCCGGGACCCGCTCCAGAGCCCGGACACAGTGGGTGTAGACGTCGTAGCTGTGGTGGGGATTGCGCTGGTCAAAGCCCACGGCGGGAGCCAGCTCGGGCAGCACCTGCCCGGTGAGGACCTCCGGGCAGTCCAGCAGCACCCGGCCCGCCGCCGGGCCGCAGACCAGCCGCTTCAGCTCCTCCGCCACCCGTTCCCGGGAGACGCAGGCCAGCTGGGGGGCACAGGCACGCACGCCGGCGGCCGTCCCCTCCTCCAGCCGGAAGTCCAGCTGGGCAGCGAACCGCAGAGCACGCAGCAGACGCAGGGCGTCCTCACCGAAGCGGCGCTCCGGCTCCCCCACGCAGCGGATGACCCCCGCCGCCAGGTCGGCCCGGCCTCCGAAGGGGTCAGTCAGGCCGGAGGGCTCCCAGGCCATAGCGTTTATGGTGAAGTCCCGGCGAGCCAGATCCTCCCCCAGATCCCCCGTGAACTCCACCCGGTCCGGGCGGCGGTGATCGGTGTACCGCCCCTCCCGGCGGAAGGTGGTCACCTCCACCGGCAGGCCGCCGGACAGAACGGTGACCGTCCCGTGCCGCACGCCGGTCTCCACCACCCGCATGGGGGCACAGGCCTCCCGGATCTGCTCCGGCCGGGCGGAGGTGGCCGCGTCATAGTCGTGGGGCGTCCGGCCCATCAGCCTGTCCCGGACGCAGCCTCCCACCAGGACGGCCCGGTGTCCCGCAGCGTTCAGCCTCTCCAGCACCGCCAGCGCCCGCAGGTCCCATCCCTCCATCTCCATTCCTCCTCTCCAGAGAGCCCCGGTCGGTCTCTCTCCTATTCTAGCAGAGTCTGTCCTGGCTGACAACGGCGGGTCCCGCCTCTCCATTTTTATCTTTGACTGATTGGTTCCAACTCTGGCCATTTCACTACACATTGATTAAGACATAAAAATATGGTAAAGTAAGTAAAAAGACAAATTGGAGGTTGTTTGGACTCCCAAGGAAGGAGCAAGGGACACCATGACACCTTTGGAAGAAAGAAATTTTGTGATAAGCGCATGTCAAAAATTACAAGAGCGGGGTTGGTTCCCTGGCAAGGAATTTGTGTCATCTTCCATTACTGAACAGGACATTGCTACATTTGAGCAAGAGCATCAGGTCAAGCTGCCCTCTCTCTACAGGGCTTTTCTGACTTCATTCCGGCTTCCTCAAAACATTCGCAATGACAATTTTCTATGCTCTATTATTGAAGACAAAGGAGACCTTGGCCCACTCTGGTTGGCAATCGACTGCCCACAATCTATGAACGAAGTGTCAAAAAACATAGAAATTTTGCAAGAGATCCGTGATTTTTGTGAACTACCGGAGGACTGCTTTCGAAATTTGATTCCCATTGGCGATTGGGGAGGTGGTTGGGGGACGCTGTGCATTGATTTGTCCATACCAGAGGAGGAGATTGATGAAAACGACCCACTCACCTGGTCTTTAGTCTGGTTTGACCACGAGGAATTTGATTGGAATGAAGAATACCTGAGTGAAGATGGACTGCTTCACGGAAGTAAGGCTCTGCCGGATTTGAAGAAATTACTGGAGTTATATTTTTACGGAGCATTGGAAGAACGCTTTGAGCAAGAGGAGGGTATCAAACCCACTTACGAATGGTATCAGGATACCTTGAAACGATAACTGCCAGTTTGACCGTCGGTTGCCCGCCTGGTCATTTTGCTGTGGTATTTTCAAATCAGCTTTTGGCAGTGCAGCAGAAAAAGGGGCCCTCGCCCTTTGAAAGGAGCGCTTATGACACAGGAACTTCTCTCCGGACTCAACGGATATAACATCCCCTGCCGGCACACCATCCAGGGCGGCGAGTCCATGGTCTGCCTCATCACCCACGGCTTCGGCAGCAGCAAGGACAGCCCCACCGCCCAGCTGCTGGCCGGGGAGCTCCCCCGGCACGGCATCGGCACCCTGGCACTGGACCTCCCCGCTCACGGGGACAGCCCGGTGGACGGGGACGCTCTGAGCATCCGCCACTGCCTGGACGACCTGGCCCGGGCAGAGGCCCGGGCCCTGGAGCTGGCCCCCGGGGCCCGGGTGGTCTATTTCTCCTCCAGCTTCGGGGCCTACCTGAATCTGATCTACCTGTCCACCCGCCCCCACCGGGGGACGCGGTCCTTCCTGCGCAGCGCGGCGGTGGAGATGCCCCTGCTTTTCCATACCCCCACGCCGGAGCAGGCGGAGGAGCTGGCGCGGCAGGGCTTCCTCATGCTGGACCAGGGCTACGTCCGCCCCCTGAAGCTGACCCCTGCCTTCCTGGCGGATCTGGATGCCCACGACCTCTTTCAACTGTACCGCTCCGGGGAGGAGCGGGTCTGTATGATCCACGGGGATGAGGACCAGACCGCCTCGCCGGAGGCGGCCCGGCGCTTTGCCCAGACCTTCGGCGCCCGTCTCATCCAAGTGCCCGGCGGGGACCACAGCCTGTCCGGCCCCGGCATGCCCCAGCTGGTGGTCCGGGAGGCCCTGGAGTTCTACCTGGCCCCCTGAGCCCTCAGCACAGCTCGATGCCCTCGACCTGGACCAGCTCCGCCCGCAGGGTGTCCAGCTCTGTCACCTGTCTCACCCCAAAATACAACTTTTTTATATATTATAGGGAGAAAACAATTATTTTACAACTGTTTCTCCCTGTGCTATCCTGATCTCACCTGATGAAACTGCGAGGTGACACGCTGTGGAGACCGCCGCCCTGACCCGGGGCTCCATCCCGCCCCAGCTGGTGTCGCTGGCCCTCCCCCTGATTTTTGGGAACATCCTCCAGCAGCTGTACAACACCATAGACGCCATGGTCATCGGCCGCTTCGCTGGGGAGACCGCCTTTGCCGCCATCGGGGTGGCGGGGACGGTGATGAACCTGTTCCTTTTTCTCCTCAGCGGCTGCTGCACAGGCATCTCCGTCCTCTTTGCCCAGCAGTATGGCAGCCGGGATCTGGCCGGCTTCCGGCAGGAGGGGTTTCTGGCCTCTGTCTTCGGCGGCCTGTTCACCCTGGTGCTGAGCCTGGCCGCCCTGCTCCTGCTGCGGCCCCTGCTGACCCTGATGCAGACCCCGGAGGACGTGGCCCGGCTGGCCGCGGACTATCTGGTGGTCATCTTCGGCGGCCTGCTGGCCACCTTCTTTTACAACCTGTGCGCCGCCGCCCTGCGCTCTGTGGGAGACACCCGCTCCGCCCTGCTGGCCCTGCTGGCGGCTATGGCCGCCAATCTGGCTCTGGATCTGCTGTTCGTGGCCCGGCTGGGCATGGGCATCGCCGGGGCGGCCTGGGCCACGGTGCTGGCCCAGCTGCTCTCCGTGGCGCTGTGCCTGCTCTATCTGGCCCGGCGCTATCCCCAGCTCCTGTTCCGCCGGGAGGACCGGCGGCTGGACCGGGGCCTGCTCCGCCGGACGGTGAGCTATGGGGCGGTGTCCGCCCTGCACCAGTCCAGCCTCTACATCGGCAAGCTGCTGGTCCAGGGGGCGGTGAACTCCATGGGGACCCCCATGATCTCCGCCTACACCGCCACTACCCGCATCGAGGGCTTCGCCAACTCCTTCGGGGACAGCGGGGCCCAGGCCGTCTCTGTCTTCACCGCCCAGAATACCGGAGCCGGGGAGGAGCGGCGGGTGCGGGAGGGGTTCCGTACCAGCTTTCTCATGATGCTGGCCCTGGGCGCAGTGATGTCTGTGCTGCTGTACGCTGCCGCCCCCGCCGCCATCGCCCTGCTGGCGGGGGAGACCTCCTCCTTCACCCAGACCAATGGTGTGGCTTACCTGCGGATGGTGGGGTGCTTTTACATCCTCTGCTTCCTGGGAAACACCTTCGTGGGCTACTTCCGGGGCCGGGGACAGGTGACCGTCCCCGTCTACGGCACTATCATCCAGATCTCCGCCCGGGTCATCCTCTCCTACGCCCTGATACGCCCCATGGGCCTGTCCGGCGTGGCCCTGGCCACCGGCCTGGGCTGGGTGCTGGTGGTGAGCTTCCACTCCCTCATGTATTGGCGCACCCGGAACCGCTGATCCCTCCGGCACAGTACCAAGGGGGGAAGCGGCCTCCTGGACTGTGCCTTTTTCAGGAACGTGGCTTTTCCGCTTTTTGGACAGAAAGGCCGCCCGGCTCACGCCGGGCGGCCTTTCTGTCTTCTTATTCTCCGTAATAGGCCTTCAGGTACATCTCCTTGATCTCACTCATCAGGGGGTAGCGGGGGTTGGCGCCGGTACACTGGTCGTCGAATGCCTGCTCCACCATCTCATCCAGGTGGTCCAGGAAATACGTCTCGTCCACGCCGTAGTCCCGGATGGTGGCCTTGATGCCCACCCGCGCCTTCAGCTCCTCGATGGCGGCACACAGGTTATCCAGCTTCTCCTGGTCGTTCCCGCCCCGGATGCCCAGGGCGTCCGCCACCTGGGCATAGCGCTCCAGGGTGTGGGGGTGGTCATACTGGGGGAAGGTGCCCATCTTGGCCGGGACCTGAGCGGCGTTGAACCGGAGCACGTGGCAGATCATCAGGGCGTTGGCCACTCCGTGGGGCAGGTGGTGGAAGGCACCCAGCTTGTGGGCCATGGAGTGGCACACTCCCAGAAAGGCATTGGCGAAGGCCATGCCCGCCATCGTGGCGGCATTGGCCATCTTCTCCCGGGCCTCCGGGTCGCTGGGGCCGTTGTCATAGGCCCGGGGCAGGTAAGTGAAGATCATCTGGAGGGCCCGCAGGGCGATGCCGTCGGTGTAGTCGGTGGCCATCATAGAGGCGTAGGCCTCCAGGGCGTGGGTGACAGCGTCGATGCCCGAAGCGGCGGTGAGCCCCTTGGGGGCGTTCATCATCATGTCCGCGTCCACGATGGCCATGGTGGGCATCAGCTCATAGTCCGCCAGGGGGTACTTCACCCCGGAGCGCTCGTCGGTGATGACGGCAAAGGGGGTCACCTCAGAGCCGGTGCCGGCGGAGGTGGGGACGGCGATGAAGGCGGCCTTCTCCCCCATCTTGGGGAAAGTGTACACCCGCTTGCGGATGTCCATGAATCGCATGGCCATGTCCATGAAATCGGCCTCTGGGTGCTCGTACATCACCCACATGATCTTGCCCGCGTCCATGGCAGAGCCGCCGCCGATGGCGATGATGCAGTCAGGTCCGAAGGCCCGCATCCGCTCCGCGCCCGTCTTGGCACAGGCCAGGGTGGGGTCGGGAGCCACGTCATAGAACACGTCATAGGCGATGCCCATCTGGTCCAGCTGGTCGGTGACCGGCTTAGCATAACCGTTTGCGTACAGGAACTGGTCGGTGACAATGAACGCCCTCTTCTTGTCCATCACCTCCCGCAGCTCCCGCAGGGCCACGGGCAGGCAGCCCTTCTTGAAATACACCTTCTGAGGTGCCCGGAACCAGAGCATGTTCTCTCTCCTCTCCGCCACGGTCTTGATATTCAGCAGATGCTTGACGCCCACGTTCTCCGACACGGAGTTGCCGCCCCAGGAGCCGCAGCCCAGAGTCAGGGATGGGGCCAGCTTGAAGTTGTACAGGTCGCCGATGCCTCCCTGGGAGGAGGGGGTGTTCACCAGGATGCGGCAGGTCTTCATCCGCTGGGCGAAGCGGTCCAGCTTCTCCCGCTGAGTCACCGCATTGAGGTAGATGGAGGCAGTGTGGCCGTAGCCACCGTCGGCCACCAGGCGGTCGGCCTTGTCCAGCGCGTCGTCAAAGTCCTTGGCCCGGTACATGGCCAGCACGGGGGAGAGCTTCTCGTGAGCGAACTCCTCAGAGGGCTCCACGCTGTCCACCTCGCCGATGAGGATCTTGGCGGTCTCAGGCGTCTGAATGCCGGCCAGTTCGCCGATGCGGTGGGCGCTCTGGCCCACGATCTGATTGTTCAGGGAGCCGTCGATGAGGATGGTCTTTCGGACCCTGTCCGTCTCCTCTCCTTTCAGGAAGTAGCAGCCCCGGGCGGCAAACTCCGCCTTCACCTGGTCGTAGATGGGGTCCAGGACGATGACGCTCTGCTCCGAGGCGCACACCATGCCGTTGTCAAAAGTCTTGGAGTGGATCACCGAGCTGACCGCCAGGGCCACATCGGAGGAGCTGTCGATGATGGCGGGGACGTTGCCAGCGCCCACGCCCACGGCGGGCTTGCCGGAAGAATAGGCCGCCTTCACCATGCCTGGTCCGCCGGTGGCCAGGATCAGGTCCACCTCCGCCATCAGCAGGCCGGTGAGCTCCAGGCTGGGCACGTCGATCCATCCCACGATGCCCTCCGGCGCGCCGGCGGCCACCGCCGCCTCCAGCACCAGCCTGGCGGCGGAGACAGTGCATCCCTTGGCCCGGGGGTGGGGGCTGATGATGATGCCGTTGCGGGTCTTCAGGGCCAGCAGCACCTTAAAGATGGCGGTGGAGGTGGGGTTGGTGGTGGGGATCACCGCACCGATCACCCCCACAGGCTCCAGGAGCTTCTTCACGCCAAAGGCGGGGTCCTCCTCCACCACGCCGCAGGTCTTCACGTTCTTATAGGTATTATAGATATATTCTGAGGCGTAGTGGTTCTTGATGACCTTGTCCTCTACGACCCCCATGCCGGTCTCCGCCACAGCCTCCTTGGCCAGAGGGATGCGGGCCTGGTTGGCCGCCATGGCAGCGGCCTTGAAAATGGCGTCCACCCGTTCCTGGGAATAGCGGGCAAACTCCTGCTGGGCCTGACGGACCCGGGTCAACAGTGCCTCGAAGCTCTCTTTGCTGTCTACCACAGAATACTGGGCTTTCTTTGCCATATCGCTGTATCTCCTTTCCAAATGGAGCGGTGGCCCGCCCCTTAGAATCGTTAATTTTTTAACGATTCTATTGTCAATATTTTAATAAACATTTTGTCATTTGTAAAGAGGAGATTTCCATGATATCTTTTCTCTTTTTTTGTGAAAATCGCCCAAAATGGAGAACTCCGCTCTGGTGACCTGTTTCCGCATGTCTTCTTATTTCCGGAAAGATCTGAAAAACCTCTGGTGTACCGTGCCGCCGCAGCTGCCCCCTTCCATCCAGTCAGGTCAGCAGAACGGACGTGGCCCCCGCCGCACGGTGAACGGAAGGCTACGCACCATGCAGAGGCCGGTCTCCCCAGTGAGCCGCCCCCCAGTATAATAAGCGCATGATATGCGCCCCTGCACAGGCCCCCGGAAGGCCGCCGGGCGCTCCCTCGATCCGGGGCGCTTGGCCCGGGGCCGGAAACTGCATCATTTTCGCCCTTGACATTTCCTCGGAACCTGTTATAAAATAAATGCCGCTCGCTCGGAGGGCAAGTCATTCGCTGGAAATGATGAGCCGGATAAGGCGGCAGACTGAGATGTCTGCTGAACTTATCCGGCTTTTGTTATGGCGCGGACCACCCGGACTGCCGGGGCACAGCCTTTCTCCGGGCCGCGACAAAATACTCAGGAGGAATGATAAAATGGGACGACCGCGCAGCTTGACGGAGGGGAACATCTTCAGCTCTCTGATCCGTTTTGCCGTTCCGGTTCTCTTCACACTGTTCCTGCAGGCGCTCTACGGCGGCGTGGACCTGCTGGTGGTGGGCCAGTTTGCCCAGACGGCGGACGTCTCCGGCGTAGCCACCGGCAGCATGCTGCTCCAGACTGTCACCATGGTTGTCACCGGCCTGTCCATGGGGATCACCATTCTGGTGGGGGAGCGGATCGGCCGGCGGGAGCCGGAGGATGCGGGCCGCGCCATCGGCGGCGGCATCTGCCTGTTCGCCTGCTTCGCCGTCCTGCTCACTGCCGTCCTGGTGGGTGGAGCCGAGGTACTGGCCCGGCTCATGCACGCGCCTGAGCACGCGTTCCATCAGACGGTGCTGTACATCCGCATCTGCGGGGCCGGCTCCCTCTTTATTGTGGCCTACAACGTCCTGGGCTCCATTTTCCGGGGGATCGGCGACTCCAGGACCCCTCTGCTCACCGTTGCCATCGCCTGCGTCATCAATATCTTCGGGGACCTGCTCCTGGTGGCCGGGTTCCACATGGGGGCCGCCGGGGCCGCCCTGGCCACCGTGGCCGCCCAGACCGTCAGCGTGCTTGTCTCCCTGTTCCTGATCCGCCTGCGCCGCCGGTCTCTGCCCTTCGCTTTCTCCCGGCGACACCTGCGCTTCCACCGGGACATTATCGGCGCTGAGCTGCGGCTGGGCACACCGGTGGCCCTTCAGGAGCTGCTGGTGGGGACCTCCTTCCTGCTCATCCAGGCCATCGTCAACTCCTTCGGCGTGGCGGCCTCCGCCGGCGTGGGGGTGGCGGAAAAGGTGTGCGTCTTCATTATGCTGGTCCCCTCCGCCTATATGCAGTCCATGTCCTCCTTTGTGGCCCAGAACATGGGGGCGGGCAACCCGATCCGGGCGAAAAAGGCCCTGAAGTATGGCATCCTCACCTCTGTGGCGGCCGGCCTGGTGATGGCCCTGCTCACCTTCTTCCACGGTGACCTTCTCTCCGCCATCTTCTCCCCCGACCCGGAGGTCGTGGCGGCCTCCCACAGCTATCTGAAGGCCTATGCCATCGACTGCATGCTCACTCCCTTTCTCTTCTGCTTCACCGGCTACTACAATGGCTGTGAAAAGACCCTGTTCGTCATGATCCAGGGTATCATAGGTGCCTTCTTCGTCCGCATCCCTGTAGCCTATCTCATGAGCCGCATGGCGGGGGCCACCCTCTTCCAGATCGGTCTGAGCACTCCTGCCTCCTCTGTGGTCCAGATCCTGCTCTGTCTGTCCATGTTCCTCTTTCTGGAGCGCCGCTCCGCTGGACAGAGCCATGCTTCTTTGAAAGGAAGTGCCGATCCATGAAAATCATTACCGTCAGCCGGGAGTTCGGCAGCGGCGGCCGGGAGCTGGGCAAGCGGCTGTCCGACTGCCTGGGCTGGCCCTACTACGACCGCGAGATCATCTCCGCCGTTGCCCGGAGGAATGCACTGGACGAGGGCTATGTGGAGGATGCACTGGAGCAGGGCGACTTTCGCGGCGTCCCACTGACCATCGGCCGCACCTTTGCCTATCTCCCCTCCATGCCCCATGACTCCCGGCAGCTGCTTCAGGAGCAGCGCCGCGTCCTCCGGGCCCTGGCCGCCCACGGGGACTGCATCATTGTGGGCCGCAACGCGGACCTGATCCTGGCGGAGCACCGCCCCCTGAAGCTGTTCGTCTACGCCGATTTGGAGTCCAGGCTCCGGCGGTGCCGGGAGCGCAGCTCCGACGACGAGCGTTTCACTCTCCGAGAGCTGGAGCGGAAGCTCCGGCAGGTGGACCAGCACCGGGCCCGGCACCACGCCATGCTCTCCGACCTGCCCTGGGGGAGCCGGGAGGGGTATCACCTGTGCGTGAACACCACCGGCCTGTCCCTGAAGACGCTGGCCCCCCTGGTGGCGGAGTATGCCCGCTCCTGGTTCTCCCATCAGGGGACCCCCTGACCCGCGGCCGAAAAAGAGACTGTCGAAAAAGTCTCAGGCTGCAAGTGTTTCCCCTGACGCACATGCCGCCGGGGAAAACAGGTCAGAACTTGATTCGCGCCTGCGGGCGCGAACTACGCGAGTCTTTTTCCACAAGCTGAGCGCCCCGGACGCCTGAAAAGGCGTCCGGGGCGCTTTTCCCATCACCGCGTCAGCTGCGGATCAGGCAGATGCTCATCGCGCTGATCTGGGGCGGGATACTGGCGGTCATCACACCGTTATAGGTGATGAACACCTGATTGCCTACGGCAAAACAGCCCGCGATGGACGTATTCACAAGGACCTGCTGGGATGTGCTCTGGTCTTGGACCAGGAGCTGACCGTTCCCCACCTGGAGGACGGTGGCTTGCATCGTTGTCAAAAGGATCACCTCACATCAAGTGGATGCACCCCCATTATATGCCGGAGCCGGGCGGGTGTGCCTCCCGGGGCCCGCCAGGAGATCCTGGGGCAAGGTGTACGGCACCGGGCAACTGAGAGGGCCGTCCCGCCACACTTAGGGGGATATCCCCGGCCGCATGGCGGCACAACAGTTCAGAGAGGAGAGAACACAATGAGCTTGTATCCAAACAAGATCCAGGTGGACGGCGTTCCCTGCGGGCTGATCCTGCGGGGAAGCGCCAACGGGACCTATCTGGCCGTCTTTGAGCGGGAGATGGCGGAGCTGGCCCGTATCGAGCAGATCGACTGGTCCCGCCCCGCCGTTGTGGGGGAAAGCCCGCTGCCCGCAGGGTATGGCTTTCAGGTCCGGGACATCCGGTACGCCCACGCTACCCGCAGCTACACGGTGCTTCTCCAGACAGCGGAGCAGTATCTGGGGGATATGGCCGGCTTCCAGGCCCAGTTGGGGGAGCTGGAGGATACTCTTCAGGAGAAGCAGGCGCTCCTCCAAGAGCAGGAGTCGATGATCGCGGCGCTTGAGCAGGCAGGCAGCGCCGCCCAGCTGCGCTCAGAGCTGGAGGATGCCTATCAGAAGGGGGTGGAGCTCTGTGGCTGACATCGTGACCCTGGCCCTGGAGGAGCTGGAACACCGGGGCGGGGCAGACGCCCTGGCCCTGGCAGGGCGGTCTGTGTCCGGCGAGGCCGACGGCACCGCCCTGATCGCGGAGGAGCAGGCCATCCCCACCTGGCGCCCCCGCTCCTATCTCACGGAAGAGACTCCGGTGGGCAAGCCCTACCGGTGGAACGGACAGGTCTACCGCCTCTGGCAGCAGCACGACGCCACCGGTCAGCCGGGCTGGAGCCCGGACTTGGCTTTCTCCCTGTGGGACATCTGCCACACCACGGACCCCGCCCGGGCCAAGGACTACCTCCCGCCTCAGGGCAGTCGGGGACTGTGGCAGACGGGAGAGTGCTGTGTGTTCGGCGGACGCGTCTGGCGTTCCCGTCAGGATAGGAACGCGTACAGTCCTGGCGAACTGCCGGCAAGCTGGGAGGATCTAGGCTCCGTCCAAGGGAGCTCCTTCTCCTGACAGGCTGTTCCGATCCTATTTTCTCTCGTACCTTATCGATCGACTGGGCGCCGTCGCAGGACGGCGCCCAGTCGTTTTTATTTTAAATCGCGAATTTTATCTTCCATTTTATTCTTTTTTATTTTTATTTTTCCATTTTTTCTTTGCGTTTTTTCGGAAAGCGCGGCTTTCAGACAGGCCATGCTTGACGTCTTATCAATTTTGTACTACAATAGCTTCCCAGAATCTATTTTGAATTTGCAGTTTATCCTATTCTTCCCCGTCTGAAAGATACTCGAGCGGGGATAGAGGGGATCCCATATGCTTTTCATTCTGCCGCAAGGAGATGAGTTTTATCAAACGCGTTGCCATTATAACCGGCTTCTTAGCCCTCTTCCTCGGATTTTTTGTGGGCACCCTGTGCCCCGCCCAGTACCTTCCCTGGAAAGAGCGGGAGACGGCCATGACCCCGTCTGTGGTCAACTCCATTATTGTCTCCGCAGGGTCTGCCTCCGCTTCCGGCAGCAGCTCTGCAAATACCTTGCCAGCGTTCAATTCCAGCGACAACTTTCCCCTGCTCAGCTCTGCCTGTGCAGTGGTCCGCGCCATTCAGGAGCGGGATTATGATACTCTGGCCGCTTTCGTCCACCCGGAGGAGGGCGTTACCTTTACGCCCTATTCCACTGTTGACCGGGACAGCGACCTCCGCTTCACTGCCGCTCAGGTCCGGCAGTTCTCCACTGATCAGACGGTGTACACCTGGGGCGTGTCCGACGGCTTGGGCAGCCTGATCGAGCTGACTCCAGCCGAATATTTCTCCACCTATGTGTTCAATACCGACTACACCCAGGCCCCTGAGATCGGAGTGGACCGTATTCTGCAGAGCGGCAACGCTTTGGAAAATTTGACCGAGGCATACCCCGGCTGCCGTTTCGTTGAGTTTCATTTTCCCGGCCTGGATCCCGCCAACGCCGGGCTGGACTGGTGTTCCCTGAAGCTGGTCTTCTCCCCTTCCGACTCCTGCTGGCAGCTGGTAGGCATCATCCACAGTCAGTGGACGATCTAGTCCCTTTTAAAACGCGCCCTCTCCAGCTCCGGTTCGGTCGAGGGCGCATTTTTCTTTGCTTGGGCCCGGATACGGCGGGGCCTCATATTCTTTTGCTTTTTGCCGTAAATCTTTTCCAGGATGTGCTGCGTTTTGGATATCATCATCGTTGGCAATGGAAAAATGGGCTTCAGCCTGGCCGACCAGCTCGCCAGTGAGGACCACAGCATCACCATCGTGGACACCCATGAGGCCGCCCTGCGCCGTGCCTCTGACACGCTGGATGTGATGTCCGTCAAGGGAAATGGTGTCTCTGCCGCCGTCCTTCGAGAAGCTGGGGCAGAGCACGCCGATCTGTTGATCGCTGCCACCAGCACCGATGAGGTCAACATGGTCTGCTGCCTCACAGCCAAAAAAATGGGCACCAGCTACACCATCGCCCGGATCCGGAACCAGGAGTACACCTCTGGCCTGGCGGAGCTGAAGCGGGACCTGGGCATCGACATGGTCATCAATCCGGAGAATGCCACCGCTGTGGAGATCTCCCGGCTGCTGCGCTTCCCCTCCGCCGCCAATATCGAGACCTTCTGTCGGGGCCGGGTGGAGCTGATGGGCTTCCGCCTGATGGAGGAAGACTTTCTGGTGGGCAATCCACTCCAGGACCTGTCCAGCCAGGTCAAAAAGCTCTCCCTCCTGTTCTGCGCCGTAGACCGGGACGGCGAGGTCATCATCCCCAACGGCTCCTTTGTCCCCCAGGCAGGGGATAATCTCTACCTCATCGGCCGTCCCACCGGCCTGGATCAGTTCTTCCGCCTTCTGGGCCGCTACACCCCCAAGGTGCGGCGGGTCTTTCTCGTGGGCGGCGGCAAGATCTCTCTGTATCTGGCCATCCTGCTGGAGAAGATGCAGATGCAGGTCAAGATCGTGGAACTCAGCGAGGCCCGCTGCCGTTTTCTCAGTGAACTGCTCCCCCATTCCACTATCATCTGCGGCGACGGCACCGATCAGGAGCTTCTGGACTCAGAGAACCTCTCCTCCTGTGATGCCTTCGTGGCTCTCACCGACCGGGATGAAGACAACCTCATCATCTCCCTGTACGCCGCCCAGCTGGGCCTTTCCAAAGTCATCACCAAATCCAACCGGCAGAACTACAACCGTATCGCCCAGGCCGTTGGTCTGGACAGCATCATCTCCCCCAAGCAGCTGGCCACCTCCCACATTCTCCAGGTGGTCCGGGGGATGCAGAACTCCCAGGGCAGCGTGATGAACGCTCTGTACCGCATCGCGGATGGGGCCGCCGAGGCCATGGAGTTTACCGTTACCGCCTCCACCCGCCATCTGGGCACGCCCCTGCGGGACCTGTCCCTGAAGCCCGGTATTCTGGTGGCCGTGGTGGCCCGGGGAGGCGAGATCATTATCCCGGAAGGCTCCACGTCCATCCAAGAGGGGGACTCTGTCATCCTCATCTCCCGAGACAGGCGTCTTCAGGATCTCAACGACATCTATGACGAGGGCGAGCACACCTTCTCTGCCCCGGGGGGCATGTCATGAATCTGAAATTGGTATCCCGGCTGGTGGGCCGCGTCCTGCTGGTCGAGGCATTCTTCATGCTCCTGCCGCTGGCGGTCGCCCTGCTGTACCAGGAGGACCCCGCCCCCTTCCTGTTGACCATCCTGCTGATGGCCATTCTGGGACTGGCCCTGTCCGCTGTACCCGCCACCCGGCATTTCTACGCCCGGGAGGGCTTCTTTGCCGTGGGCCTGATCTGGCTGGTCACCGGCGTGATGGGGGCGCTCCCTTTCTACTTCTCCGGCACCTTCCCCTCCTTTGTGGACTGCCTGTTTGAGTCGGTGTCCGGCTTCACTACCACCGGTGCCACCATCCTCACTGACATCGAGGCCCAGCCCCGTGGCATCCTGTTCTGGAGGGCATTCACCCACTGGATGGGCGGTATGGGCGTGCTGGTGCTGCTCACCGCTCTGCTCCCCTCCCTGGGCATCCGTTCTCACTACCTCACCCAAGCGGAAACCCCGGGCCCGGTCTTTTCCAAGCTGGTCCCCAAGCAGTCCCAGACCTCCAAGATCCTCTACGGGATCTACTGCGCCATGACACTGGCCGAGGTCGCCCTGCTGAAGCTGGCCGGCATGCCTCTGTACGACTCCTTTATCCACGCCTTCTCCACTGCGGGCACCGGCGGCTTCTCCAACCGCAATGCCAGTGTAGGCGCCTATGGCGACCCCGTGCTGGAGATGATCATCGCCGTCTTCGCCCTGCTGTTCTCCATCAATTTCGCCATGTACTTCCTGCTGCTGTGCCGCCGCTTCCGGGAAGTGCTTCAGAGCGATGAGCTGCGCTTTTTCCTGGTGGTGGTGGGCCTGTCCACCGCCGTCATCGCCTTCAACATCCGGCACCTGTACCAGGGGCCCCTCCAGTGCCTGCGCTATGCCTTTTTTCAGGTCTCCTCCATCATCTCCACCACCGGCTTCGCCACGGCAGACTTCTGCCTGTGGCCTCAGTTCTCTCAAATTATCTTTATCCTGCTGATGCTGTGCGGCGCCTGTGCCGGTTCCACCGGCGGCGGCATCAAATGCTCCCGTATCCTGCTGGCTGGCCGGGCCATCCGCCGGGAGGTCCACCGCATCATCCACCCCCGCTCTGTGGAGATCGTGAAGCTGGACGGCAAGCCGGTGGACGAGTCCACGCTCGCCTCCGTGCTCCTTTTTATCTCCTGTTATGCCATGATCACCCTAGGTGCCTCCCTGGTGGTCGCCCTGAACGATTTTCCCTTTACCGAGACCCTTACCTCCGTCATCACCTGCATCAGCAACACAGGCCCGGGACTGGGCGCGGTGGGACCGGCCGGCAATTTCTCCGCTTTCTCCCCCTTGAGCAAGCTGGTCCTCTCCCTGTGCATGATCATCGGCCGCCTGGAGATCTTCCCAATTTTAGTCATGTTCAGCCGCAGTACTTGGCGCCGGGTCTAGGCAGATCTCTGCGTTTTTTCTCCATTCCCGCGGTTTGTTTTTTACTTAACGATAAATTTTCTATTGCAAAGCCCGTCTAGTATGGTACAATATGACCATAACAGCGGTTGCATGGAAGGGCCTCCGCTCTGGCGGGGGCCCTTTTTCCAAGCGCGAAGGAGTGTGTTGAATGATGGACAATCTGTTCTGGATCGGTTTCGTGGGCGCGGCCATTGCCATTGCGTTTGCCTGGCTCCAAAGCCGCAGGGTCATGACCTTCTCCGAAGGCAGTGACAAAATGGCCAAGATCGCCGCCTCCATTCGGGAGGGGGCCAACGCCTATCTGAAGCACCAGTACACCACTGTGGCGAAGGTCTTTCTGGTGGTCTTCCTCGTCCTGCTGGTGATGGCCTTTGCCACTGGGGGAGAGATGCTCTCTCAGTTCACCCCCTTCGCCTTTCTCACCGGAGGTATCTGGTCCATGCTGGCCGGCTTCGTGGGCATGAAAATTGCCACCAGCTCCAACGCCCGCACCGCTCAGGCCGCCAGCGAGAGTCTGAACAAGGGCCTGCGGGTGGCCTTCTCCTCCGGCTCTGTCATGGGTTTCACTGTGGTGGGTCTGGGCATGCTGGACATCTCCATCTGGTTCGTCATCCTCCGCTTCGTGGCCGGCATCGACGACCCCCTCACCCTGGGGAACATCATGGTGATGAACGGCATGGGCGCCTCCTTCATGGCCCTGTTCGCCCGGGTGGGCGGGGGCATCTACACCAAGGCAGCCGACGTGGGCGCCGATCTGGTGGGCAAGGTGGAGGCTGGCATCCCGGAGGATGACCCCCGCAACCCCGCCACCATCGCGGACAACGTGGGCGACAACGTGGGCGATGTGGCCGGCATGGGTGCCGACCTGTACGAGTCCTATGTGGGCTCTATCCTGGCCACCTTCTCCCTGGGCGCCATCGCCGGGTACGGCTGGGCGGGCATGATCCTGCCCATGATGCTGGCCGTCTGCGGCATCGTCTGCTCCATCATCGGCTCTTTCTTCGTCAAGACCAAGGAGGATGCCACCCAGAAGTCCCTGCTCACCTCCCTCCGCACCGGAACTTATCTGGCTGCGGCCCTCTCCGCCGTGGCCGCCGCCCCCCTGACCTATCTCATGCTGGGGAACTGGGGGGTCTACATCGCCATCCTCTGCGGGCTGGTGGGCGGCTGCACCATCGGCTATTTCACCGAGTATTACACCTCTGACACCTACAAGCCCACCCAGCAGCTGGCCGACGCCTCTGAGACCGGCTCCGCCACCATCATCATCGGCGGCATCTCCCTGGGGTTGAAGTCCACCATGGCCTCCATCCTCATCGTGGCCGCGGCCGTCATCGTCAGCTTCTACGCCGCCGGCGGCAGCCAGTCCTTCAACCTGGGCCTATACGGCATCGGCATCGCCGCAGTGGGAATGCTCTCCACTCTGGGCATCACCCTGGCCACCGATGCCTACGGTCCCGTGGCTGACAACGCCGGAGGCATTGCCGAGATGTCCGGCCTGCCTGAGGCCGTTCGGGAGCGCACCGACGCTCTGGACTCCTTGGGCAACACCACCGCAGCCACCGGCAAGGGCTTCGCCATCGGCTCCGCCTCCCTCACCGCCCTGGCCCTGCTGGTGTCCTATGTGAGCATCGTCCAGGAGAAGACCCCGGAGACCCTGGACCTGTCCCTCACCAATCCCTTGATGCTGGTGGGGCTGTTCATCGGCGCCATGCTCACCTTCGTCTTCTCCGCCTACACCATGAGCGCGGTGCAGACCGCCGCCCAGTCCATCGTGCTGGAGGTCCGCCGCCAGTTCCGGGAGATCGCCGGCATCATGGAGTACAAGGCAGACCCCGACTACGCCTCCTGCGTGGCCCTGTGCACCAAGGGCGCTCTGCGGGAGATGGTGAAGCCCGCCCTGCTGGCCATCATCGTCCCCATCCTCACCGGCCTGATCCTGGGCCCCGTCGGTGTGGCGGGCCTGCTGGGCGGCGTCTCCGTCACCGGCTTTGCCATGGCCGTGTTCATGTCCAACGCCGGCGGTGCCTGGGACAACGCCAAGAAGTACATCGAATCCGGCCATCACGGGGGCAAGGGCTCCGAGTGCCACAAGGCCGCCGTGGTGGGAGACACCGTGGGCGATCCCTTCAAGGACACCTCCGGCCCCTCCCTGAACATCCTCATCAAGCTGTGTTCCACCGTGTCCATCGTTTTCTCCGGTCTCATCGTGGCCTTCCATCTGCTGGGCTAAACTTCAACGCAAAAACAGTCCGTAATTCTTCTTAGAAGAATTACGGACTGTTTTTATTTTCAGAAAAAAGCGGGGCTGATCCTCTGGACTCCCCCCTGCTCAGGCGGCCTCCCGTTCTCCTGCTGGAGGGGCGATCTCCTTGTGATACACATGTTTCAGGAACACCGTACACAGGACTACCGCCACCAGCTCCGCGATGGGGAAGGCCCACCAGACCCAGTCCAGCCCGCCGACCCTGGAGAGCAGGAAAGCCACTGGAAGCAGTACGAAAAGCTGCCGGACAACAGAGACCACCAGACTGAGCACGCCGTGCCCCAGTGCCTGGAATACGGCAGTGGCCACGATACAGTAGCCTGCAAACAAAAAGCTGTAAGAAATGATACGCAGTGCCGGCACTCCGATGCGCAGCAAATCGCCGGAGGCACTCTCCCCGGACTGGAAGAGCCGCAGCAGCGCGGGGGAGGCAAACTGGAAGATGAGCAGCCCCACCAGCATGATGCCCACTGCGTAGCAGACGCTGAGCCTGATGGTCTTCATGATCCGGGCGGGCTTCCGCGCGCCGTAGTTATAGGCCACGATGGGCACCATCCCATTGTTCAATCCAAAGACGGGCATGAAGATGAAGGACTGGAGCTTGAAGTACACGCCAAAGACGGCGGTGGCCGTCTGGGTGAAGGCGATCAGGATCTGGTTCATCCCAAAGACCATCACCGAGCCGATGGACTGCATGACGATGGAGGGAATGCCCACGCTGTAAATACCTCCGATGATGGTGCGGCTGGGTCGGAAGCCCCGCACCGACAGATGGAGGTCCGGATTCTTCTTTAAATTGAAGAACAGGCCCAGGATCGCCGCCACGATCTGTCCGGTAACAGTAGCCAGCGCCGCTCCGGCCACCTCCATCCTGGGGAAGCCGAACAGGCCGAAGATCATGATGGGGTCCAGGATGATGTTGATGATGGCGCCGGTGGCCTGGGTGAACATGGTATAGAGCGTACGGCCGGTGGCCTGGAGGGTCCGCTCCAGTGTGATCTGGAAGAACACGCCGAAAGAGCACACACAGCAGATCATCATGTAGCTCTCGCCGTAGTCCACGATCCGCTGGATGTCCGTCTGGATGGTGAAGTACAGGCGGGAACAGGTCAGGCCGATGACTGCAAACACCAGAAAGCTGAGGGCACTGAGGAACAGTCCATTCATCGCGGTGCGGTCCGCCTTGGCCTGGTTGCCCTCGCCCAGGCTCTTGGACAGCAGGGCGTTGATGCCCACACCGGTGCCCACCGCCACGGCGATCATCAGATTCTGCACCGGAAAGGCCAGCGACACGGCGTTCAGCGCATCCTCGCTCAGCTGTGCCACAAAGACGCTGTCCACCACATTGTAAAGCGCCTGGACCAGCATGGATATGACAATGGGGATCGCCATGGTCAGCAGCAGCCGGTTTTCCGGCATGACCCCCATTTTGTTTTCCTGCGCCTGGTTTTCTGTACTCAACCCGACTGCCTCCTTTATGATCCGATTCGAGTGTTTTCGTCCAAATGCGAAACATATTTATTATATAGATGCATCCCCCGCTTGTCAAGATTTCCATTCTCTGTTTTGCTGCGGCCGCACAAGGAAGATGTTTTTGCAGTGCAGACAGCAATAATCCTCCTCCGTCAAGGTAAACTAAGGAAAGACCTTTAGACACAGGAGGAATCATATGGAACCACGGAAGATCACAGAGGAGACGCTGGCGGCCTTTGCCCGACAGCTGGGAGAGGAGGAGCGCAGCCCCGCCACCCTGGAAAAATACCTGCGGGAGGTCCGCCAGTTCGCCGCCTTCCTGGGCGGCCGTGAGGTGACCCGGGAGCTGGCCGCCGCCTGGAGGGAGGAGCTGTCCGCCCGCCAGTCCCCCGCCACGGTCAACGGCAAGCTGACTGCCCTGGACCGCCTGCTGGCTTTTCTGGGCTGGGAGGACTGCCGGGTGAAGCACCTGCGGGTGCAGCGGCAGCTGTTCCGGGACTCCGCCCGGGAGCTCAGCCGGGAGGAGTACGCCCGGCTGGTGGAGACGGCCCGCCGCCTGGGGCGGGGTCGGCTGTCCCTGCTGATGGAGACCATCTGTGCCACCGGCATCCGGGTCAGCGAGGTGCGCTATATCACGGCGGAGGCAGTGCGGGAGGGCCGGACGGAGATCGCCCTGAAGGGGAAGATCCGCACCATCCTTCTGCCGGGGAAGCTGTGCCGGAAGCTGGAGAAGTACGCCCGGCAAAAAAAAATCACCTCCGGCGAGCTGTTCCTCACCAGAAGCGGCAGGCCCATGTCCCGGAAGCAGATCTGGGCAGAGATGAAGGGGGTGTGCCGGGCGGCCGGGGTCGCTCCGTCCAAGGTCTTTCCCCACAACCTGCGCCACCTGTTTGCCCGGTGTTTCTACCGGGTGAGCCGGGATGTGGCAAAGCTGGCTGACGTGCTGGGCCACTCCAGCATCGAGACCACCCGCATCTACCTCATCTCCACCGGCGCCGAGCATGCCCGGACCCTGGATCAGCTACGGCTGATCTCCTAGCTTATGACAAAATTGTTCTTCTGTCATTAAAATTGCTCCAAAATTTCAAAATACATAATTGGAGTAGTTTATATTTTACCATTTTCTGAAATAGAAATCAATCTTTTTTCCAGATTCAGGCATGACAAATCAGGCCAAAAAACATTTTGTCTTTTTGGCCTGATTTGTCGTGCCTTTTTTCAGAAAATCCTGATATTTTAGACACTTTTTTCTTCTGCCTGGAAAGGAGGAAACTGTCAACGCCGCTCTATCCCGCATATTTTCTATGACGGAAGAACAATTCTGTCTATAAATGGGAGGGAGTCGTATGGGGTAACGAAAGAGAGCCGCATCTCCCAAGGGGAGAACGCATTGCAGGAGCCCCAGACACAGGGGATCACGGTCACCCGGGAGCAGATCGGCTCCTATCTGTCCAGCCTGGGGGAACGAGGGCGGAACCCCAGCACAGTATCCTCCTACCGAAAGAAGCTGGAGCTGCTGTATGCCGCCCTGCCCGGCGGCCGCATCGGCCGGGGCACCCTGCGCCAGTGGCGGGAGCAGCTGCTGGACCAGGGATACTCCCCCAGCACGGTCAACACCAGCGTGTCCGCGGCCAACAGCTTCCTGGAGTGGCTGGGCTGCAGGGAGTTCCAGCTGACGGGGCGGCTCTCCTGCGGCAGGGATGCCCAGCTGGAGCTGACCCGGAGCGAATACCTGCGCCTGCTGTCCACCGCCCGGGCTCTGAGACAGGAGCGGGTCTATCTGCTGATCAAGCTGTTCACCTCCACCGGATTGCCGGTCCACGAGCTGGAACAGGTGACGGTGGAGGCGGCGGGCGAGGGGGTCCTGCTCCTCCCGGGGGAGGCGATGCCCCAGCGCCTGCCCGACTGCCTCCGGAGGGAGCTGCTGGACTACGCCCGGAGGCGGGGGATCTCCTCCGGCCCCATCTTTGTCACCCGCACCGGCCGCCCCTGCGGCCGGGCCGGGGTCTCTGTCAGCATCCGCCGGCTCTGCCGGGATGCCCAGGTCCCCCCGGAAAAGGGCAACCCGCGGTGCCTGCGGAAGCTGTATTACACCACCCGAGCGGAGATCGAGGCCACTGTGGCCCAGCTGGTGGAGCAGACCCATGAGCGCCTGCTGGAGGCGGAACAGGCCGCCGTCGGCTGGGGCGGCTGTCAGGAGGTGAGGGGCGCCTGAACACACCGCCCGCCCTGGGCGGGCTGACTACACTCTGTTCGAGATGAGAAAAGGAGAAATGCGACATGCGAAAACTGAGAAAGCCGCTGAGCTGGCTGCTGGCGGTCTGTATGCTGTTCAGTCTTCTGCCCGGCACGGCCCTGGCGGCGGACCCGGACCCGGCTCCGGTCGCGGACACGACCACCTACACCGACTGGGAGGACCTGTTCGGTGTGGGCGGAAGCGCCTACCTGACCACCAAGGACATCGGACGTATCTGGACGGACAAGTCCGTGTCCACCCAGGATATCAAACTGCCCGGCACCACCATAGAGGGGCTGACGGACAACACGGTGAAGAAAGAGGCTGGCGCTGACTTTCTGGTGGCCCTGTCCGGCCTGGGCTCGGCGGCCACCATTGTGGACGAGACCAAGGTGCCCACGGACACCGTGATCGTGCTGGATATGGCACCGGAAATGGAGCCATATGTAGAGGATATGGTAGCGGCAGCAAACGACGCACTGGAAAATCTTTTGACCGCCAACCCCAACAACCGGATCGCTGTTGTGGCGTACGGTAATACGGCAATCCCCCTGTTGCCGCTGGATCACTACAGCAACTATTCCGATCAGTCCCCGGAGGAGTTGCTGCAGGTTGGGGTCCATGATAACGGTATTTGGGCAGATACCACTTATGTCGCTTCCTATGGCAAGACGGATGCGGGCATCTCAATTGTCGAGGAAGAATTTGAGTTTGACAGCGGAGAAGAGAGAAACACGCAGATTGGTATTTATACCGGTATGGATCTTCTGCTCCAAACGTCGGATACCACTGTCACCGTGGACGGTGTCGAGCTGACCCGGGCCCCTGTGATGGTGCTCCTATCCTGCGGCGAGCCGGAGAATGGTGATACCAACTTTATGACGCCTTCCAGGCGAAACATTGATCCAGAGTATATTGGAAATAATACTCCTCTGAATCACAGAGCCCAGGCCTTTGTGACAATGATGACTGCTGGCAATATGAAGGCCAAAGTATCAGAGCACTACTATGGAGCAGATCCCGACCGCTCCGTACACGTCTTCACTGTTGGTGTCGGTCTTGAGGAGGCAGGTCCTGACGAAGGACTTGCCATCACTGCCCTCAACCCCAAAGAGCGTCTGGAGACTGGTGCCGGCTTTGGAGATGAACTAAAACAGGCGTACACCGACTACCAGACAAACGGCTCCGTCCGTCTCAGCCGCGCTGAAGGGCCGGCAGGTGCGGACCAATATACTACTATTTCCAAAACCGATAACCCCGGAAGCGACAATATTACTTACGAAGATTACAAGTACAACGATAATTTCTATTTAGCCAGCAACTTCCAGAGCCAAGAAGACTGGAACACAATTTTTCAGCAGATCCTAGACGAGATCAACACGATTGCCCCCACCTCCCCCACTGAGACCCCTGAGGGCGCACCGGGCACCGGCGGAGAGAGCGGCTTCATCACCTTTACCGATGAGCTGGGCCCCTACATGAAGGTGGTGGGCGCCCCCACCGTGCTCTATGGAGACCACGCGTTCACGGCCACAACAAACGACAATGGCGCTACTTACACCTTTACCGGCACGGTGGAGGGCAACGAGATCTACGGAGAGGCCAACCTGGCTGATCTGGAGCTGACCGTCACAACAGACGGGGACACCCAGACCCTCACCTGGAAGGTCCCGGCCAGCCTGATCCCCCTGCGCACCGTCACAGCTACCACCCATGTAGACGGAGACGGCCACAAGACCTATTCCATCCAGCAGAACCAGGAGGCCTACCTCATCCGCCTGTTCTACTCGGTGGCCCGGGATGATGCTGTCACATTCGATCAGGACGACAACGACTACCTGATCGCCCACTCCAAAGACGGCACCACCAGCTTCTACAGCAACGCCTGGGATGCCGCCGCCAAGGATGACACTCAGTACGGCACCGCCACCGCCGTCTTTACCCCCGCTGCCTCCAACGCCTTCTACCACTACACCGAGGACACCCCCCTGTATGTGCTGGTGGACAATGTTGCAGGCGGCAACCAGAAGCTGCTGACGCACGATGAGGCCCTGGATCACCTGCTCCAGTCCACTGTTATTCCCGAGCGAGGGACTGTTGTGATCGATGGAACGACCTATAATATCGTGCGCGCTCAGGAGGCGCATAAAGGCCAAGGCGCCGCCTTCTTCTATGAGCACCGGTATTATCAGGCGCAAGACACAGGGGACACGGGCGAGCTTGATGCCGACCTGCTCACCGACTACCATCTGGTGCTCAACCCCAATGCACTCCAAGGTCATGTAGTGGACGACGCCGGCGGCCTGTCCATCCAAAAGGGCTCCGCCAAGCTGAGCCGGGTGTCCGACGGCAGCGCCGCCAAGACCGTCAACGGGACCGGCACCGCCGTCCACTACCGCCACCCGGTCTATAATGTGGACGACACCAAAGTCACCGTCCATCTGGGCAACAACGGCCTGCGCACCGAAAAGACCCCCACCGGGACGCTGACGGTGAAGGTAAATACGACCACTGGCAGCAATGTCCCCAGTCCCGAGCCGGAATTCACCTACAAACTGGAGCTTTACAACGTGTCGCCGGAGGGAACTGTAAACGGGAAGCTGGATACCCAGAAGGCCCCTGTCACAGTCAAGATCGGGGATGGCTCAGAGACTCCGCTGAACTCCGATGGGACCTTCCAGCTCCAGCCCGGCCAGACCGCGACCGTTTCCGGTATCCCGGCGGGAACCGCCTATCAGCTGACTGAGACGGCAATTGCGGGCTACGAAGATACTTACGAAAATTCTTATCCCGGATATGAAACCACCCCACAGGGGCGGGTCGTGTATGACTCGACTGGCAATATAGCCGCGTCCGTTACCGTCAGTCACGCTTATGACCCCTCTCAGCGAAGCTTTACCCTCACTTACAACGGCAACGCAGTTCAAGGCAGTGTGGCCAATGTCCCGTCTGCCCAGTCCAGCATCACAGGCGGCACTCAGGTAACCCTGGCCGGCGGCCCCACACACAGCGCCGTGGGCAGCGTCGCAGTGGCCTTCATCGGCTGGACGGATGCAACTAACAAGACCACTACGATCCTGTCCGCCAACGATACCGCCCCCACCATTGTGGCCAGCCCCTACACTGTCAACGCCGACACCATCCTGTATGCCGCCTGGGGCTACGACACCGACGGTGACGGCAATCCCGACGTTACAGAGGACAAGCGCACCGTGACCTATAACGCCAACGGCGGCACGTTCGGCAGTGATGAGACCAAAACCGAGACGGTCCCGGCGCAGCCCAGTTACAGGCTGAACACCACCGCCGAATTCAAGCCCACCCATGCGGATGATAACAGTACAAAGGTGGCCTTTGTGGGCTGGTCTGAGACTCAGCACAGCGACATTTACGGACTGGATGACAACTATGATGACAGCATCCTCGCCGACACGGTGGATGTCTCTTCGGAGGATAAGACCGTCTACGCCGTATGGGGCTATGACACCAACGGCGACGGCAAACCCGACGTGCAGGATGAGTCCTATGGCATCACCGCTTCTGTTGATGGAGGCAACGGCTCCATCACGCCCCCGACCCGCTATGTGATCGCCGGGACGGATGCCGAATTTACCATCACTCCCGATACAAACTACGCCCTGGACACCGTCACCATTGTGAAGCAGGATGTCGGTGGTTCCACAGTGGAAACTAAGACCTACCCCAACGACGGGGAGCACAACATCCCCGGCTATACCAGCGGAACCCTCACCTTGAGTGATGTCCGGTCCGACTACGCCATCACCGTCACCTTTGCGGTGGATGCGGACAAAGACGGCACTCCGGACAAGTACGACCGCACCCTGACCTATGACGCCAACGGCGGATATTTCGGCAGTGAGGGCACGACCGAAAAGACGGAGACCGGCCTGAACGACGGGGACAGACACACTCTGAAATCCACAGACGAGTATCATCCCTCCCACGCCGACCAGGACGGCCATAAGGTGCTGTTCATCGGCTGGACAACAGATACTTCCGCACAGAATAAAGTCTATAAGCGCGGCGATACTCCGCCCAAAACCTCCACGCGCCTGACCATCAGCGGCGATATGACGGTCTACGCAGTGTGGGGCCTGGACAGTGACGACGACAGCACGCCGGATGTCACCGAAGATGACCACCACATCACCGCCACCGCCGGGCCCAACGGCTCCATCAATCCTGAAGAAGCCTATGTGTCCGATGGAGGAAGCGCCACCTTCACCATCACCCCCGTCAGCGGCTACGCCGTGGACACCATCACCATTGACAGCACAGCGCATAAAAATGACGGAACGGCTCCCGCCCCCGGCACCAGCTGGACTTCCTACACCTTTAAGGATGTGACGGAGGATCACACGATTTCTGTCACCTTCGGTCTGGACGAGGACGACAACGGTGTGCCTGACGCCAACGAGCCGGAAGACGCCTATACCCTGACCTACCACGCCAACGGCGGCGCGTTCGACGGTCAAACTGATCCATATGTGGTAAACGATGTGGCGGCAGGCCCGCATACTCTGAGCGACATCGCTGCTCCCACCCACGACGCTGTGGAGTACAACGGACAGCAGGATGTCCCCGTCCTCTTCATCGGCTGGATGACTAAGGACAATCAGGGAACCATTTACAGCGGCAACGACACCGCCCCCGACACCGTGACCTCTGTCGCTATGGATGAGGACAAGGCGGTCTGGGCCGCCTGGGGCTATGACGAGGACGGCAACGGCGAGCCCGATGTCACTGAGACCCAGTACACCGTCACCGCCCGCGTGGAGGGCGAGGGCGGCTCCATTGATCCGACCAGCAAGACCGTAAACGCCGGAGAGGACGTGGAGTTCACCATCGACGCTGAGGACGGCTATGCCCTGGACACCATCCAGGTGAACGGTAAAACTGAGTACACCAACGACGATATAACCGCTCCTTTTGAGGGCATCTGGACGCTGGAAAATGTTCAGGAAGCGGCCGAAGTTGTGGTCACCTTTGGCGAGGACGAGAATGGCAACGGCGTGCCCGACGACAAGGAGGAGCCGGAGGAGGAGCAGTACACCGTCACCGCCTCCTCGGACAACGAGGAGCAGGGCTCCATCGATCCCACCGAGGCGACCGTAGACGCCGGAGATGATCTGCCCTTCACCATCCACGCCGAGGACGGCTGTGCCCTGGACTACATCACCGTCAACGGCGATGTGGTCTACTCCAACAACGACCCGGAGAACGCCTTTACCGGCAGCTGGACCCTGGAGGATATCCGGGAGGACAGCGAAGTGGTGGCCTATTTCGGTGCAGATGAGGACGAAGACGGCGTGCCCGACGAGCCCTCCTACTGGACCATCGAAGCCTCCGCCGGAAGCGGCGGCGGCATCGACCCGGAGGGGGATGTGTTCGTCCCGGACGGCGGGGACCAGCGCTTTGACTTTGACCCCGACCGCGGCTATGAGATCGACCGTGTCCGGGTGGACGGAGACAGTGAGCGTGTCCGCAGCTCCTACACCTTTGAGGAGGTGACGGAGAACCACACCATCCGCGTCACCTTTACGGAGACCGACGAGGGCGGTGACGATGATGACGACGACGATGACGACGATGACGACGGCGGCATCACCTATCTAACCATCACCGCCACGGCCGGCGAGGGCGGCTCCATCAGCCCGGACGGCCGGGTGCAGGTGGCCTATGACCGGAACAAGAGCTTCATCATCCAGGCGGACGAGGGCTATGAGCTGGCGGACGTGCTGGTGGACGGCAGGAGCGTGGGAGCCGTGGGCCGCTACACCTTCGAGAAGGTGCATAAGAACCACACCATCACCGCTGTCTTTACCGCCAGCCAGAAGCTGAACGGCGTGGACCGCTGGCTGAATACCCGGGACCACATCGCCTACCTCAGCGGCTATCCCGACGGCACCTTCGGCCCTGACCGGAACATGACCCGGGCCGAGGTGGCTCAGATGTTCTACGCCCTTCTGAATGACCAGAATGTGCCCGCCACGGTCTCCTTCTCCGATGTACCCGACGGCGCCTGGTACGCTGACGCAGTGGAGACGCTGGCCTCCCTGGGCATGTTCACCGGCTATCCTGACGGCACCTTCCACCCCAACAGCACCATCACCCGGGCTGAGTTCGCGGCGGCGGCCCTCTCCTTCGCCGATATGGCTCCCAGTGCCCGGTGCAGCTTCCCCGATGTGTCCGCGCAGGACTGGTTCTACCCCTATGTGGCCAGCGCCGCAGAGTACGGCTGGATCGGCGGCTACCCCGACGGCACCTTCCGCCCCAGCGGCTCCATCACCCGGGCCGAGGTGGCCGTGATCGTCAACCACATGCTGGGTCGGACCCCGGACCAGAGCTTCGTGGACCGCAGCCTGGACCGGCTGGTCAGTTTCTCTGTAAGCGTCAAATATAATATGAGATAAAAAGAACGAGAGCAGCCAATACTTTGTCTGCTCTCATTCTTTGCTTCTGGAAGCAATAAAAATTTTGAGACTACAATTTAAGCAGGGCGCTCAAATTCGTCAGAGCAGACTGCATGGAAAAGTACAGCAAGAAATTCAGCGGAACGCAAGCGCCTGTCAAGGTGTCTATGGGAAAGAGATTCCAACAAGGGGAGATTGTGCTTCCAGGCAATAGTAGATACAGTTCGAATATTTCGTTCCACCGCCTTCCAGTTCGTCCCATACTTCCTGGCGACATCGGGATACAGCCACTTTGTCACCAACAAAAGCCTGTCTTGCTGTTCCACGCACAAAGATACTGCATAAGCGGTATGGAGAAATCCTTTGTAATTAGCGGATATTCCAAGCTGGTATAATAGATCACAAATGGCTGAGGAGGCAACCATCGTATCATCTCCTTATATGGTTTCTAAAGACTTTATTAAATATTTCAATCCCTTTTAAGTGGAGATTAGAACATCATCCTTGTCAAGAATATTGAGTGCTGATTTTTGCCCGGGGTAGATGATCTGGGCGTGCTTGTACCAACGCCAATCCAGGCGTTGTCCGCAATGGTCACAAAAGTTCTGGCCTTCACGTTCCAAAGTGGCCATACACGCGGGACAGACAGGAAATGTGGTCAATCCGGCCGGGGATGTAAAAGCCATTGCTTGAGAAACCAGGAGCGGTTTGTTGCGCAGCAGCAACTTTGTAGTCGATTCAGGCGGAATATCAGACATTCCGAATATGTCAGGCGAGTCTCGGAAAAGAAAACCAGGGTCACGCTCAATGAATTCAAAAAACGGGATATCGGATTGAATGTAGACAGCTAGATAGGTAATAAAAACGCTGGGATCTGGTTCCTGCTTCATAGAGCGTCCCAGATAAGAAAGAACCAAATCTTGTTCCACAAGTGCATCCCAGCAGCGATGCGCCAAGCGTATCACGCTCTTGTACACAGTTTCAGGCTTTTTATGAAGCAGTCTGGCAACATCGGGGTAAATATGTTTCGTTGCTTTAATATCGGACATGGAGATATGCTGTTCAAATAAGAGGTCATTGGTAATGTTTAGAGCAAGAACGAGTGGACGAATATTCGGACGAGTTGTACCAAAAATATTGCGCAGGAAAATTTCTGTGTTTGCCATAAAAGAACCACCTTTCATAAGATAGTTCCATAATATGACAAGATCAGACAGATAGACGACATGGGATAAAACAGGACAAAACTTCCTTGTTTTTCCACACCGCGGTGCCAATAATCCCTATTGGAAAAAGCAAAAGCGGGCTTACCAATGGCAATCCCGCTTTCACAAGATATATTCTATTTCTTTGTAATACAACATTCTGGGGGAATATTTTCCGGGAGCAGCTTTGCGGCCCAGTTCTTGTCGGTAACTGCCAGTCCGGGTGCCTTGGAAAACACATGAACCAAATATCGGTATGGATCAAGGTTATTCTCCCTGGCCGTTTCAATCAGACTGTAAACAATGGCGCTGCTCTGAGCACCGCCCTCCGTATTGGCGAACAGCCAGTTCTTCCGCCCCATCACAAAGGGTTTAATGCTCCGCTCCGCCCGGTTGTTGCTTATTTCCAGACGCCCGTCCTCTAAAAAGCGTTTCAGATATGGCCACTGCTCCCGCAGATAGTACAGCGCCTTTCCCAAAGAGGACTTGGGCGGGGCGGTCTTCGTTTCCGCCCATGCCAACAAAGCGTCCATCACCGGCTTGGACCGAGCCAGACGCTGGATATAACGTTCTTCCGGCGGCAGATCCGCTAGTTCCTTTTCAATGGCGAAAAGAATATTACAGTATTGCAGTCCCTCCAACGCCGTGCAGCCAACCTGCTGCTCTTTTGGCAAGGCGTTCACCGCCTCGTCAAACTTTCGCCGCAGATGCGCCCAGCAGCCAACCACCCGGATGTTCTCCGGCAATCGGTGGTAGCCGGAATACCCATCCGCATGGAGCCAGCCCGTAAAGCCCTTGAGGAATGCTTCGGCATTCTCCGCCTTCCGGTTCTGCTGGTACTCATACAGAACTATGGGATGCTCGGCGTCTCCGCCAGTCCGGTACAGCCACATATAGCACTTGCTCCTGGCTGTCTGCCCTTCCAACTTCAGCACCTGCAAGGTTGTTTCATCCGCATGGAGAACCTCGCGCTGAAGCAACTGCCGGTGCAAGTGGTCATAGATGGGCCGCAGCCAGTCCTCCGCCACCCGCAGCACCCAGTTGCTCATCGTCTGCCGGGAGAGCATCACCCCAGCACGATTCCATTCCTGTTCCTGCCGGTACAGCGGAGCGTACATCACAAACTTCTGCACCATGATATGGGCCACAGCCTCCGGGGAGGCATAGCTGCCCGAAATCAGGGGAGGCTCTTTGGGGGCTTTCAGGATAGGTGTTTCCGTCCCTGTCTGCTTGCAGTTCTGGCAGGCGTATGTAAAATAAACATCTTCCCGGATCTTCACCTGGGCAGGGACCATTACCAGAGTACGGCGCACCTCGGTCCCAATCTCTGTCATGAGCGTACCGCATTCAGGACAGTTACGTTCAGACTCCGGGACGCGGTGCTCCACCACCTCAACAGGGATGTTCTCAGGCAGAACCTCCTCCACACGGGAGGATCGCTTCTGCCGGGTATGAGCGGCAACCCTGGTTTCCCTCGTGGCAGTCCTCCTGGTAGACAGCCATGCTTCCGTCTCATCAAACATGAAACTCAGCTGGCCAACCAACTCCTCCTTCGTCTGCTCGGAGGATGTCCCATAGACCTTCTTTTTGGCAAGACGCACCTGTTCCATCAGCCAGTCCAGCTTCTGGTTCAGTTCGTCTCGTTCCGCCTTTAGAGACTCATATTCCACACGGGAAATGGTCATCATTTCTGTGCTGCTTGTGGTAATGTTCACTTCGTTTTTCATATCTTTATTATAACATAAAAACCCTTGAAATACCAGTTCTTTCAATGGTTTGCGAGAAAATAGCATCCAATTTTCAATGCTATACCATACTCAGGCCAGTCACTGCTTTGTGCGCTTTGGGCTGTTCGATCTTCAGCCCTTCCATCAGCCAGCGGTACTGCTGCGGCGTCAGCATCTTCACCTCAACTTCGGACCTCGGCCACTGGTACGCTCCCTGCTCCAGCCTCTTGTAGAGGAGGATGAAGCCATCCCGTTCCCAGTACAGCCCTTTTATTCGGTCCCGCTTTCGCCCGCAGAACAGAAACAGTGTGTTGGTGAATGGGTCCAGTTCAAACTGCTGCTGTACCATCGTGGCCAAACCATCGATCCCTTTGCGCAGATCTGTATATCCACAGGCGATGTAGACCTTGTCTGCTCCGGTAAAATCGTTCAGCATTGTCTCAGCAGCTCCACCAGAGTCCGCAGCAATTCCGGCCCCATTTCCTGATACAGATCAATGCTGCTACTCCCGATGTTGAGTGTAGCGGTACGTTCCGAATTATTTCGCAATGGTTGCGGTGCTGGCAGTTCTACAAATGTGCCCCCAGAACGTCCCTCGGCGTCTTTCCTACCTATACCGGACAGAACCTCTCTTTCCCATCGGTAATATGTTGTTGGCGTGATGCCCCGCTGGCGGCACCACTCCCGCACTGACAGCCCGCTGCTCCGGCAGTCCTGTATTGCCAATCCCCATTTCTGAACCTTTGCCTGGTGCTTCAGTTCATTGCTCGTCATCCGGATACACCGCCTAATAGTTAATAGTGCCGGAACGTCTCAAAACGTTCCACCACTATTCTCTCATGTCTGTCTACCCGTCACTTTACTTGACGCTTACGTTTCTCTGACCTGAACAGCAGCCACTGGGCCTTCTACCCCATCATGGAGGCTTCAAACAGCCACGACCACATCAAGGCCGGCGGCTCCGAGCAGTGGACCAGCATCAACAACTGATCCCGGCTTCCCTCTGTCCCGTAGAAAAAGGGCCCGTGGGCACGACAAGTCGTGCTCACGGGCCTTCGTTTTTCTATACTTTTTTCTTGTCGTCCGTGCTTTCTGCCATCTCAATGCAGTTCTACTGATAAACTCCTGTGCCGATGGGCAAACCGCAGCTGCAAATTCAGGCCATTTTCAGGTATCCACCACTCTAAATATCTATGCCTATCCAAGGCAGCGGCCAGTCAGGCGGTAGGGGACTTCTTGATCTCACGACTAAAAGAAAGATGCGCAATCATGCCCAAGACGCCTTTTATAGAAATAGTAAAACCCCGAAAGTCTTGCACTCAAAGGTTTAATAGTGACAAGTAACTATTTGCCGCAGAGAACGGTGTGACCCGAAGGTCACGCCGTTTTTCTGCGTCCATAGGTTGTTTCTGTAGTAATCGTTTCGGAAATAACGGGAATTTCTACATCGTCCATGAAGTTGAAGTAAATCTTAACTTTCTGCGTCCGCTTGCCGCTGGACTTGTCCGGCGCAAAGACAATGATCTTCTTGATATACTCGTTGACGATAGTCTGTGTCAGTTCTTTCACGTCCACATATTTGTGTGTCAGAGCGATAAAGGCGTTCAAGCCCTCATCCATTTCTTCCCGTTGTTCCACCCATTCCTCGATAACGTCAATTTCGAGCCTTAACCGTTCCTGTTCTTTCTCATAGTCAGCGGACATCTTCTTGTATCTGTCCTTGCTGATCTCACCGAGAGCGAAGTCCTCATACAGCCTTGAAATGATGACATCCAGAGAAGCGAGACGCTTTTTCGCCTGTTCCACTTTCTTTTTGTCATCACGGATGCTTTGCTCATGGTCGGCTTTTCGGCATTGAAGATATTCCTCCTGGAAACCATCTACGTCGTTGCGGATATACTCATTGACTGCCCGGATGCGTTCCAGAACGATGTCACGTAGCGTATCCTCACGGATATAGTGGGCAGTACAAGTGCCACGGTTGCTCTTGTAGTGATTGCAGACGTAGTGATCCTGCTTGCCCTCAAAACTCTTGCTTGTGGCAAAATGGAGCTTGCCGCCGCAATCGGCGCAGAACAGAAGACCGGAGAAGAATCCCTGCCGTTCCGCTTTTGCGGGGCGGCGTTTGTTTTTCCTCAGTTCCTGCACCCTGTCAAACTGTGCCTGTGATACAATCGCTTCCTGTGTGTCCGGCAGATAGAACATATTCTCCGGGTCATTGGGTATCCGCTTTTTCAGCTTGTAGGATTTGGAATAGGTCTTGAAGTTGACGGTACAGCCGGTGTACTCCTGCCGTTCCAGAATGCCAACCACAGATTGACCAATCCAATGATACGGTCTTTCGGGCATCGGCTTTTTCTTCTGCTTGGCGTACAGAGCCTTTGCGGTCAAAATCTGCTTTTCTTCCAGAATCCTCGCAATCTGCTCCGGTCCCTTGCCGTCGATGCTCATATCAAAAATCATCTTGACAACGGGAGCCGCTTCCTCATCCAGAATCCAATGCTCCTTGTCCTCCAGGTCACATCGGTAGCCATAGGGCGGCTTACCCATGTGCCTGCCACTGGTACCACGCTGATGCAGGCTGACACGGACTTTCTTACTGGTGTCTCGTGGATACCACTCGTTAAATAGATTACGAATAGCAGCCATGCCCTCGCTGTCGCCCCGTTCGCTGTCCACGCCATCGTTGACGGCAATAAACCGCACATCATAGCTCGGAAAGATAATGTCCGTGTATTGCCCGACAGTCAGATAATCACGCCCAAAGCGGCTGAGGTCTTTGACCAGCCAGCAGCCCACAAGCCCCTGTTTGACAAGCTCAAAGCCTTCCTGTACGCCGGGACGATTGAAGTTCGTCCCGGTATAACCGTCATCCACCAAGATTTTCAGATTGGTGTACCCATGATCTTTTGCGTATCGAGTCAGGTATTCTTTTTGATTCTGTATCGAATTTGATTCATCAGCCTTGCCGCCCTTGGCATCTTCTTTAATGTCCTCTACGGACAGACGGCAATAGATGATGGTAATTTTCTGCTGATCCAACATAACGTCCTCCTTTACGGTTGGGTCAGCTGACAGAATCGGTGTGCATGATTGTATTATATCATAACTTTGAGTCTTAATCATGAACAAATCGCCCCTTTCTCGGAAAAAATGAGCCGTTTTACCTTATCGGCAAGCGGCTCACTTCCTGCACATTCAGTTTCAATGACATACCATGTGTTCCCGATCTTACGCTCAATGGTGGTGTGGAACGGAGAAGTCAGAGCTTCCCAACGCTTTCGGCATTCTTCCAAAAAGTCGATGGGCGGCTCAAAAACCGGGTCAAAGCAGGAGGTAATGTCAACATATCCGATGGCATCCTTAACTTCTTCCATCGGGGCATCTTCCATAATCATCTTGTTAATTTCATCCATAGTTTTCTTCATAGGCAAAATCCTTTTTTATCGGTGAATATCGTGTTTTTGTGTACTGCGGTGGGTGTACGCCTTGATGATCTCCGGCGGGATGCGGTCAAGAATACCCTTGATGCGCTCATAATCGCTGTGAAGTCTCATTTCCTGCAACTTCTTGACGGTGCTTTCTTTCTCACTTTCTTCCAGAGCAGCGGTCAGATCGGCGTTTTTCTTTTCCAATGCTTTCTGCTTGCCGTCTGCCGTTTTGAAGAACTTTTCGTATTTCTTCATCTGCGTTTCCATGGCGGCAACATCGGGGATATACTTTTCAAGAAACGCCGCAATCTGTGCGGAACTCTCTTTGTAGTTCGTGAACTTCATATCGGAGAGCAGTTCTGCCAGCTTGTCATGCTGCTTGTTCAGGCGAGCCATCTGCTTGAATACCCTTGTGGGGATATGGTCACGCCCGGTCTCGCTGGCACTCTCACCACGTTCCAGATCGGGGTATTTCTTGACCATGTGTTCCCAATACTTGTCCTGCCATTGTGTCAGTTTCTTCTTGTTACCTAAAATTTCCTTGGCACACAGCCTTTTATCCTCGGTCAGAGGGACAAAACAAAGGTGCATATGAGGCGATTTCTCGTCCAGATGCACCACAGCGGATATAATTGTTTCGGGAGCTTGATTTTGCTTGATGAACTCCAACGCTTCATTGAAGAACTCTTTCAACTCGGAGCGTTTCTTCCCCTTGAAGAACTCTGGCGTAGCGGTGATGAGAGCTTCCACCACACGAACGCTGTCCGAGCGTGTGCGGCATCCTGCTTCCGCAATCTGACGCTCGGATTCTGCTCGGTACTTTCTCTCCGGCTTGATAAGGTGGAAATTGAGGTGTGTACGGGACGGATCAATGTCGGGATTGCTTGCGTATTTCTCCTTGGTGCGCTCGTTGTGCGCTTCAATGCCGCTGATCTCCGGTCCCTTGTATTTCGCAAATCTCAAAATAGCGTACTGTGCAGTTGCCATTATTTGTCCCTCCTTTTCTGCCATACGATGTCGTAGACCAGCACATCGGCAAGCTCCACGACTTCCTTGTATCGGATACTTTCTCTCTGTAATTTTGCGGACAGGTTGGAAACACTGTCGCTCCATCCGTACTCGTCAGCAAGAAGATCAACGACCTCCTGCATGGTCATCCCGGTACGGATGATCTGTGCCTTTATTTCGTTGCGTACATTCATATTGATAAAATCCTCCATAAATTTTGTTTGTGTTTCGGTGAACGCTCTCCACTTCAAAGCGGAGCAAATACACCGAATGGCGAAAAATCTGCAATCTCTGAAATCCGTTCAGAATTTCGCTTGTGATGTCCTGTCCATATATGACCATATCCCACTTTACTGTTCCGTGTGATTTGGTCTGGAACAGAGAAAATACCTATTGTTCCGTGAACAGAGTACATTGTTCAGAGAAGCACGATTTCGTGAAATGGTTTTGTTCTGCGGTCAAAATCTTTCCTGTTTTCACTTCCATTGATTTTCAATGCCCGAAAACAGGGTGTCTGCGGGCAATCTTGAAAAAAGAAAGTGAAATGGACTGAAAAGTACGTGTACTTGCCGTACCATGTGTACGGCAAATACATTCTGTACTCCAGTACGCTTGGTACGGATGGTACACGTATTTTCGGGTCGATACCATTTTTACAGAAACGGTCTTTGCAGAAGCTCAATGCCGACAAATCCTCTGGCATACCTCCCGCCGCCGATATTGACCTTGTTGGTGTACTCAATGTTGTACCGGCTCTCATTCTGTTTGAGGAACGAGCAAAAGCTCTTTTGAGAAAGACTGCCCAAGGCGTTATCGTCACACCATAGCTTGTATATGGCATACAAATTTCTGGAACTGACCTCATTATCTGCCTTGAAGCGGATATATCCTTCGGAGCTTAAAAACTCGATGATGTTGTTTCCGTCCGATACGGCAGCGTCCATGTTGTCCTGTGCCGACTGGCTGACCGTAAAGTTGTAATCGTTGTCGATCAGACGGCGCAGCCCCTCCAATGCCCACAGGAAGATGCCCTCCGCTTCGGCGCACATCTTTTCAGCGATATACGGATCGTCCTTGCGGTTGGGATCTTTCTCCTTGGTGGAGAGGATGATCTGTCTGCGGAAAAAGCCAACGCTGCGGTCATAGAGGGATTGCAGGACACCGTTGCCCAAGCCGATGAAGCGCACATACAAATCACCTTGATAGCTCTGTTGTCCCTTTTTCTCCAAATCCATCGGCAGCTCCGCTGTGATAATCGCCTTGATGTTGTTGGTCTGGGGGAGAGCTTCCAGTTTCATATCATCGTCCAGCATCACAAGCTCATGTTCCAAATCTGCACGAGCAAAGGGACTTGTCTCCACCTTTGCGATACTGCCTGTGTTCATGTTGCTGCCAAGCAGCGCACGAAGGACGATACCGATGCGGCTTTTCCCCTCGCCGCCCTTACCGATCAGCAGGAGCATCTTCTGTCCCTTGGTGGAGGGGATAAAGCAATATCCCATAAACTCCTGCAAGGTCAGAATGTCCTCCGGCTCTAAAAGTTGGGATAAAAAATGCAGCCATGTCACAGGCTGCGGAGCATCGGGATTATAGGCAACGGGCAGACGGTTGCGGCAGAAATCCTTTTCGGGACTGAATGTGCCGTTCAGATAGTACGTGCCGTTCGCCACATGGATACGGTCTTGGTACAGAGATAGCTTTGCGGTGCAGCACTCCATACGCATGACATCCAGCAGATTGGTGACTTTCTTTGCAACGCCGCTGGTCACATAATACTTGATGCGGTCATAGATGACCTTTTTCAAGCGGTTTTCATCGTGTACTCTGCCATTGACCGTGAAAAAAGCATCGTTCACCGTGACCATCGGATAGTCCCGGAGAAATTCTTCACAGAATACAGTTTCGTTGATTTTCTTTCCGTCAAACCACGCTGGACACTCAAAGGGCGAGGTCTGCATCTTTTCTTCGCTCATGGCGCACATCCTCCTTTTTCTTTCTTGTGGTGTAGTCCTGTAGGAACGTAATCTTGCCATTCTTCATCAGCTCGTCCACCACAGCAACACGTTCTTCCAGATCGCCTACGGTCAAAATATCTGCCAGATATTCGATACAATCAATCATCTGGCAGGCTTCCACAAAGCGATCATCCAGAGCATCATCCGGCGTTTTCGGTGCATACCACACTTTCCAATCTTCCAGCAGATGCAAATAATCCGTCAGCACTCGGAAGCACAGCATTTCGTCCTCCCGGAACTGACGGATATAGGGATGCTTTAACTTGTGGGGAACTGCCACAGGCTGTCCCGGCTCGATGCTGATACCGAAGTCCGCAGGCAGTCTTTGCGCCGCTTCGTAGCTGCTCAGATCAAAGAGCCTTGCCACGAAGTCGATCACATCCCCCTTGGCTCCGCAGCCAAAGCAGAAGAAATATTCCTCGTTCAGCTTCAAGCTCGGATGCCTGTCATTGTGGAACGGGCAGCAAGCCATACCGTTGCGGCTCACTTTCAGCCCGTAGTGTTCGGCGGCTTGCTTTACGCTGATTGCCGCCTTGATGCTTTCATAAATGTTCATCGCATTCCTCCATAAATTTTTCTCGACGATTTTGTTCGTCTGCTTGAATATACGGAGAAAATGTCTATAGACCGAAAAATCACGCACAAATGCAGGAAAACAAAAAAGCCGCCCTGCAATTTTGCAAAAATGCAAAACGCAGGACGGCGATTGTTCACAGTTATGATATTGATTTTATTCCACTTGTGGTATATAATATAAAGTAATACAGGAATGGAGGGTAATACCGATGAAATATCTTTCTACCTTTGAGGTTGCAGAAAAATGGGGCATTTCCCACCGCCGTGTCGGTATCCTCTGCAATGAAAACCGCATCCCTGGCGCACAGAGGGCGGGTGGACGATGGATTATCCCCGAAAATGCAGAGAAGCCCGCCGATGCAAGAGTCAAGAGCGGAAAATATATCAAGTCAAAAACAAAAGATTGATGCCAATAGGAAAGGGGGCGCAGAGCATGGAGCGCAAATACTTATCCGGCAACATCAGAGAGCGTTTGCAGGATTTGATGAAAGAACGTAAGATCACGCAGAGTGAGCTTGCCGCAAAAATTGGAATGGATGTCAGCACACTCAGCAGATTTATCAGCAATGCAACAGGCAAACTCGGTGACGAGAATATCAAAAAGATCGCAAAGGAATTTGAGGTATCCACCGACTTCCTGCTCGGCGTTACCGATATTCCCGACCGCATGAATTACGATATAGCCGAACTCGGCTTGTCGGTACAGGCGGCAAAAAATCTCTACACAGGAAAGGTCAATGCTGAGGTTGTCAATCGCTTACTGGAAAACAAAAACTTCGCCGCAATGACCAATATGATCGCACATTATTTTGATGATACCCTTGCTGCCGGATATGCCGCACAGAATCAGATGTATGCCACATTGAGTGCGCTGTTGATGGGAGAAGCAAAGCAGCATCCCGAAGATAGAGAAGCCATTACAGAAACCGCAAAGACTGTCAGCGTTTCAAGGATGCCGATGTATCAAGCTGATCTGACCGCTATTCAAAATACATTTCTGAACATGCTGAAAGAAATCAAGAAAGAGATCGGCTCCAATGTCTCGGATGCACAATCCATGAGCAAAGAAGCGGCACAGCAGATGTACGCAGAGCTGACAAAGGGACAGGACGTGACAAAGCTGAATGTCACACCCGAAATGGTTGCCGAAGCGATCACGGGCAGCGTCAGCGGCATGGATGGTGTTGCCCCCGAAGCGTTAAAACAATTCAACCAGGCATTGATCGGTCTGCTCACGGTCAAGCCAACAGAAGATGAACATGACGGCAGTTGATAACGAGAAACTGTGTGCGCTGGCGCAGACCGGGAACATGGATGCGCTGAACAGTCTTGTTGAAAACAATATGCGGTTTATACGAATGACAGCACATGAGATATGGAGCGCACAGATAGAAGTCAATCGGGCGCTCGGCGTTACCTTTGACGATCTTGTGCAGGAAGGCTGTCTGGGACTGATGGGATGCGTGGAGAAATTCAATCCCGATGGCGGCAACAAATTTTTGACATACGCAGCTCCGGCAATCCGCAATTCGATGATCGACTACATCCGAAGTCAGAGTACATCCTTTGAAGCAAAGCACATGGGCGAGATCGTCAGTCTGGACGAGGTGACGAAATTTGAAAATCGGGATCGTCATGCCTTTGTTCCCGATTCCAACATGACCAATCCCGCACAGATTTATATTGCCAAAGAAACGCACGAAGAACTTCACGCCGCCCTTGATGCAATCAGCAACCGAGAGCGAGAATATCTGTTGTACCGTTTTGGATTTGAGGACGATATAGAGCATCCTTTGACAGAGACAGCAGAGCATTTCTTCTTGTCGGAGAGCAGAGCGAAATCCACGGAGAAGCTGGCATTGGATAACGTATGGCTGGAGCTACCGTGGTGGTTTCACTAACGGGAGCTGATCGCTGCGGCGGGTTTTTATATACCTCTTGCGCCCCCGTTGACACAGAAAATCTTTCCGCACAGCTACAAGATTTCCTATGCCAACTACACCCGAACAGTCGGATTCTGCTCATGCTAAATCCTTCGTTTTGTGTTCCTTTCAGCCCACAAAATCCGTCTGTTCTGCTGCCACTTGAAATTGACTGTCTGGCGTGGAACAGCCCCTTTCCAGCGTCAGCGGTCGCAAAAGGTATAACACACTAGACTTTGCAAGCAAAATCGTGTGCCAACAGGGATGCTTCTCGCCCCTATTGGAAACCCAGAGCCAAGGGATTGCATCCCTCTGGACACCCGCATATTTCCCTCGAAAATGGTACCCAAACTGTAAAAATGCAGTTTGACACCATTCCTCAGAAAATACAAAACCGCTGTAATCTCCATCCTTCCGAGGATGAAAAATACAGCGGTTTCATTATCCAAATGAAGTTGATTTCATAACGCCTACTATTCATCAATCATTTGGAGGAGAAGCCAGATGGCTGGTTGGTTTGCCTTGATCCAATCCATGTCGTGCTGCTCACTAACACGGATGGCACCTGCCCTCCACTCGTCAAAATACGCCTGTCCGGTCTCGGCGTGGAGTCGGAGCTGAGCCTCCGGTGCGAGATCATCGAGTGCGATCCGCATGAGCTGCCCACGAAGTCCGGTCTGATTGCCCTCCAGATGGAACTTGGAGAAAATATATTGTAGCGTATAGTCTCCGTAATACATGAGTTCCCGATATTCGATGGAGTGTGCGTCAATATAATCGGCAGGTCTGGAAGATGTAGCCGGAGAGGACTCAATCACCTCAAAGAGATGTTCCACCGCTGAGTAGGTATCGACGCCGCCGTAACGCACACCCTGATCGTAGCAGGTCTGCTTCTGTGCGAGAATATATTTTTGCGTATCCAGAGCCTCGTCCTCAACTTCGTCAGGGAACTTATCTCGGACATCCTGAACATAGTAGGAGCCGTCACGCGGAGTCCAATACTCCTTCAGAACATATTTCCCGCCGACAATTTCAAAGGTAATGGCAACCGGTATATGACTTCCGGAAACATCGTGGAAGGTTCCACCGGAATAACCGAATCCCTGATGAAGTGCCAGTCCGTAGACAGTGACCATCTGAGTATGGTCAGAGGAATCAACTGTGGGTGTGCCACTAAGTTCTTTCTGATCCAGCAAAACAAAGCTCGCGCAGTGGTACAGGCCATCCGGCTTGGAAGGCTTATTTTCTGTCAGAATCGCCTCATTGATTGCTTTTGATAGCAGGACAGAGGAATGATCTGCACCGATAAAATCTGTCACGCCACCATCCCGAATGTCGATGCGTGTATCAAGGTCATCCGCCAAGGCCAGATAGATATACATGGGGTCTTCATCTATCCAACTTCCGCCGATCCAAAGCTCATACATTTCATTGATCTCATAGACGCGAATATACAGCCCGGAGCCTGTCTCAATGTACTTGAACTGGTCAAAATCACTCCAAGTCAGATCGTAGCCCTTCTGCGAAAGCATGATGACATCATTCAGGGAGAGCTTGCGGTTGGGCATAATCTGTACCGTGCTGTCTTCGCCATCGTTTTGTTTGAATGCTTCCCCGGTGCAGTGGAACTTCTCGCCATCCTTGACTTTGACATAAACGAAGTTGTCGGAATCCTGCTCGACAAATACGAGGTCATCGCCGTCATGTCTGAAATGGTTAACCAGCCCATATCCGCCATGTCCGTCATCGGTCATGATAACGGTATCGCCATCAAGCATAAAGCTTCCTGTTCCGATATAGCTGCTAAGCATTCCTTCGTAATAAGTGAAGGTGCCGTCTTCGTAGAGGGTGATTGTAAAACTGCCCCCAAAGCCTTCTCCATCATAGAGATAGGTTTTTCCGGCAATATCACCTCGGTTGTCTCCGCTGTTATAAAACAGGTGAATCACTTCATCACCAGTTCCGTTATAGCCACCACCTTCAACTTCATGCAGCGGCTGTACCTCCAGATGAATATACCATCCATCATTGGCATTTACACCATTCTGGCTATACTTCAGAACGCGATCATAGTCACTGGGAGCTCCCTCATGTCTCATAAATACGGAATAGCCATCAGCATCCGGAGACAACTGGCGGATTTCCTCCTGCGGCATATACTTCAACGCATCCAAATAGTGGGATAGCAGAAATATCTTTTCCGGCTCAATCCATTCACTTCGGTCTGTAATGAAATACTTATTATCGTCATGAAACATTCTCAACTGCGCACTGTAATATTTCTGATTCTGTCCATATAAAAAGCGAATCGCTCCATCATTGGCCCAGTTGAAGTCCGAGGTAAACATGAGGTCAAAGTTATCCGCATCGACAAAAAGTTGTGAGCTATTTTCCAGTTCTTCGGCTTTGGCAATCTTCTCTACGACCATCTCTGTATCAAGCTCAGACACATTATTGCCGTTAATGGGAAACTCACGCTCTGCAGCAGGATTTGTCAAAAGACTGATTGAAAGAATAACACAGGCAGCCACGGCCAGCAGCACTACCCACACCGCAGGCTTTTTCCATTTGGACAGGTTATTGATGCGTCCCTTGGTATCGCCCTCGCCAAAGGCCAGAGGAGTACCGGCGATGATACGCCGACCAGTGGCCAGAGACAGAAGCGAAGCGGAATAGTCTGCCCGAACATCGCCGTCGATCTTACGGATCACAGCCTCGTCGCAGCTCATCTCCATGTCTTTGCTTGCCAGAATAAACGCTACCCAGACAAGCGGATTGAACCAATGAATTGCCAAAGCCAAGAACGCAAGTGCTTTCATAACATGGTCGAGTCGCTTGATGTGGTGCTGCTCGTGGAGAATGATATACTCCTGTTCCTTATCTCCGAGATTGCAGGGCAGATAGATTTTCGGACGGAACAGGCCGACCACAAAGGGAGACTTGATGTCATCTGCGATGAAGATATTATCTCGAAGTGGAACTACAACAGACAGCTTGCGCCGCAATTTGACATAGGAAACGATACTATAAATAGTCATGCCTAATACGCCAGCCATCCAAGCATAGGTTGCAAATGACATTGGGGCTTCCAGTGGGTCAGCAACCAATTGCTCCTGTCCTTGCGGCAGCACCTCGTTAATTGCATCGCTGATGCCGGGGACAGGCAGAGTCACAGTGGGGTACTCGGTATGAACGATGTTATTAGGTACATATTCGATAACGCTGGTTATCGTGCCTGACTCCTCTGTTGGCGCATCAAAAAGATTGTATAGAGAGAAACTGGACTCTATGGACACCGGGCACAAAAGTCGGAACAGAACAACTCCCCACAGCGCATAGGAAATGACCTTGGGTGCTTTTTTCAAAAGCAAACGAAGCAATATGACAAGAGCAATCGCTACGCTTGCTGTTAAGCTCATATTGAATAGATTGGGCATAAATGTGTAGAAAAACATAGCGTTACCCCCTCATTCGATCAATGACCTTCTGTAGTTCATCAATCTCCTGTTCGGAGAGTTTCTTTCTCGTTCCAAACGCAGCAAGGAAGGCAGGCAGTGAGCCGCCGAAGGTTTCCTCTACATACTGCTCACTGTGCCGAGCATAGTATTCCTCTCTCGAGATCAACGAAGTGACTGTGCCATCTTCATTCTTAAACAAGCCTCGCTCACACAGACGGCGCAAAACCGTGTGAGAAGTGCTTTTCTTCCAATTAAATTCTTCTGCGCCGATCTTAGCCATTTGACCGGATGTTATCGGTTCCCGTTCCCAGATAATATCGGCAAAATGAGCCTCAGCAGTTCCCATTTTCAAATCAGACATATACTTACACCTCCTGTGTTACAATCTGTAGTACGCATTTATATTTTACAGCTTGTAACACGGAAAGTCAATAGAGTTCACGGAAAAGCTACAAAAATTGCCCGCAGGATTTTTCCCACGGGCAATGAAAATGTTCAGCTATCCAAAGACTTATACTCAGTCACGGTTTTCAAATACGTTTCTGGATCACCGTTCAAGATAAGGTCTGCATACTCTAAAGGAGCGTTGTAGATCAGATAGTCAAGCTCTGAACGCTCGTACATATTACGTGCAACCTCATTCTCCACGGCAATCGTATCAATTGCAATCATGCTGCCATCGCTAAATTTTAGTTCCACACAGCAGTTATCCATATTGTAGGCACAAGATATTAAGGCTTTCATGGTATGTCCTCCATAATTCATTATAAGGAAAAAACCCCGTCTGACTTCCTGTTAGAAATCAGGCGGGATTTGTCTGTATGCACCCCGGAAACCGTCAGCTAACAGTTGATAAGTAAATTAGTTCCTTATCACTGTTAAGCCAAGGACTTCCGGGGTTTTCTGGTGGTGCGGCTGACGGGAGTCGAACCCGTACGCCCATAGGACACAAGCACCTCAAGCTTGCCAGTCTACCAATTCCAGCACAGCCGCAAATCAGCGGCTCTTTCAGAACCGCTTAATTATTATACAATTTTTACAGGGGTTTGTCAATGGATTTTTACTGGGTTTCCTGACCGCCCCGCATCGCCTCGTGCTCCCGGCGCAGCTCCTGCCAGAGCTGGCGGGAATCCCACGTCCGGTTGGTGGGAGTCAGCACTGCCTTCAGGAGCACAGGCGGAAACTCCGTCCTGCGCATGGTGTTCAGCAGCTGGTCCAGCCTGCCGGGCCCCAGGTCACAGAAGACCATCATCGCTTCCGGGATATCCGCCTGCTGTTTCGGGTCCTCTTCGCCTTTTCCGGCGGCCACCTGCTCCAGGGGCAGGTGGTACCGGGAAGGCTCCACCATGCGGACCCGGACCCGGAGCATCATGAGCAGAGCCCGCAGCGTCTTAAATTCATCGCCCCCGCAGTTGTATAGCAAAACTGTTTCCTTTGCCATGACAGTCCCTCCTTCTGGTCCCGCCGGAGCCGGAAGATCCGGCTCCGGCAGTTTTCCCATCCTTCGGCATTCAGGGTCCAGCTGGGACGCCTGTCACACCCCGGCCAGCGCCTGCTCCAGGTCCGCGATGATGTCCTTCACATCCTCAATGCCCACTGAGAAGCGAACCAGGTCGGGGGCTACCCCAGCCGCGGCCAGCTCCTCGTCGTTCATCTGGCGGTGGGTGGAGGAGGCAGGGTGGAGGACGCAGGTCTTGGCATCGGCCACGTGAGTGGCGATGGAGGCCAGCTTCAGACCGGCCATGAAGGTCTCCGCTGCGCTCCGGCCTCCCTTGACCCCGAAGGAGACCACGCCGCAGCTGCCGTTGGGCAGGTACTTCCGGGCGCGCTCATAATACTTGTTGCCCGGCAGGCCGGCGTAGTTGACCCACGCCACCTTGGGGTGCTTCTCCAGGTACTCCGCCACCGCCTGGGCGTTGGCGCAGTGCTTGGCCATGCGCAGGGGAAGGGTCTCCAGACCGATGTTCAGCAGGAAGCAGTTCTGGGGGGAGGGGATGGAGCCCAGGTCCCGCATGAGCTGGACGGTGGCCTTGGTGATATAGGCGCCGCCCAGGCCGAACCGCTCGGTGTAGGTCACGCCGTGGTAGCTCTCGTCCGGGGTGCACAGGCCGGGGAACTTGTCTGGATAGCGGGTCCAGTCAAAGTTGCCCGAATCCACGATGGCCCCCCCCACCTGGAGGGCATGTCCGTCCATATACTTGGTGGTAGAGTGGGTCACGATGTCGGCCCCCCACTCAAAGGGTCGGCAGTTCACCGGGGTAGCAAAGGTGTTGTCGATGATCAGGGGGACCCCATGGCTGTGGGCCGCATCGGCAAACTTTTCGATGTCCAGCACAGTCAGGGCCGGGTTGGCAATGGTCTCCCCAAAAACGGCCTTGGTATTGGGCCGAAAGGCCGCATTGAGCTCCTCGGCGGTGCAGTCCGGGTCCACGAAGGTGAACTCGATGCCCATGCGCTTCATGGTGACAGCAAACAGGTTGTAGGTGCCGCCGTAGATGGTGGAGGAGGACACCACATGGTCACCGCAGGAGGCAATATTGAAAATGGAGTAGAAGGAGGCCGCCTGGCCGGAGGAGAGCAGCATGGCAGCGGTGCCTCCCTCCAGGGCGCAGATCTTGGCCGCCACGGTGTCGTTGGTGGGGTTCTGGAGGCGGGTATAGAAATAGCCGCTGGCCTCCAGATCAAACAGCTTGCCCATCTCCTCGCTGGTCTCATAGCGGAAGGTGGTGGATTGTACGATGGGGAAATTCCGTGGCTCCCCGTTTCCGGGGCGGTAGCCCGCATGCAGGCAGTTGGTGCCGATCTGATAGTGACTCATGCTCTGATTCCTTCTTTCTCTCCGGAGCGGCGGCGCCGCTCTTCGGTACAATGTAGTTTAGATTAAACGGGTCCGCCCGTTTTGTCAAGCCCCTTCATTCGTGGCCTCCTGCCCCTGCCCCGGCTGGGAGAGCACCGCCTCCTCTCGAGCCAGGATCTGGTGGGTCCGGTAGCTCCCCGGCTGTCCGGCCACATTGATCGCCACTGCCTCCACGCCGTCCAGCTGGCGCATGGTGAGGACGATGCAGTAGTCGGCCACGGTGAGGGAGATGTCCGTCAGTCCGCCGAACTGCTCCGACAGATTCAGGACCAGCACCCCCTCCTCCAGCCCCCAGCTCCGCAGGGACACCCCGCTGGGGAAGGGGCTGTTCAGCTCCTCCTCCGTGGGACCGGAGAGCAGAGCCTCCATCAATTCCCGAGGGCCCGGGTCCGCCTCCCCCTGGTAGGGCTCGCTGAGGATGGCGCTGCCGTCCTCCAGACCGGAGGCGAAATAGAGCTGGTATCCGCCCTTCTCCGCGGCAGTGCTGCAGGACCCCAGCAGGAGCAGCAGCCCCAGGAGCAGGCACATCGTCCACCGCTTCATCCCCGGTCTCCCTCCTTCCGTTTTTCCGGCACAGCGGGAAAGCCCACCGTGAACACGCTGCCCTCCGGCTGGCGGGCCCGGACGGTGACCCATCCCCCGTGGCGGCGCACCGTGTCCCGGACAATGGACAGCCCCAGCCCGGTGCCGCCGGCGGCCCGGGAGCGGGCCTTGTCCACCCGGTAGAACCGGTTGAACACCTTGGGCATGTCCTCCTCCGGGATGCCCACCCCCGTGTCCGATACCTCCAGAAGGACCTGGTCCCCGTCCCGGTACACGTCCGCCATCACCCGGCCGCCTGGCCGGTTGTACTTGATGCCGTTCTCCAGCAGGTTGAAGCAGATCTGGTATAGGTCGTCCTCTGTCCCCTGGACCACACATTTATCCTTCAAATTGGATCCCAGGGCCACCCCAGCCGCGTCCGCCACCGGCGCCAGCATGGACAGCGCCCGCCGGGTGACCGCCGACACGTCCACCGGGAAGGTCTCTGCCGCCGGCAGGCTGTCCAGCCGGGTCAGGGCCAGCAGGTGCTCGGTGATCCGGGTCAGCCGGTCTGCCTCTGTCCCGATGTCGGAAACGAAGTCCCGCAGGGTCACTTGGTCCATGGTCTCGTTCTGGAGAATGGAGTCTGCCAGCAGCCGGATGGAGGCCAGAGGGGTCTTCAGCTCGTGGGAGGCGTCGGATACGAAGCGCCGGCGCACCTCCTCCGTGGTCTGGAGACGGTCAGTGAGCTGGTTAAACTCCTCCGCCAGCAGGGCCAGCTCGTCCCGGCCCGAGGGCTGGAGCCGGTGCCCATACTCCCCCTCCCCCACAATGCGGATGGCGCTGAGCAGGGCGGTAAAGCGGGAGGAGAGCATTTGGGCGAAAAACAGGCTCATCACCAGGGTCACCGCCGCAACCACCAGGGAGATGCTCCGCAAATTTTTCTGTAAGTTCAACAACAGCGCGCCCTGGACCGCGTCCTCCTCACAGATATAGACGCAGCCGATGGTCATATTGCGGTACACGATGGGGACCGCCGCCGTGGAACGGAACACCTGGCCGCTGAACTCGGAGCAGGTCACGTCATTCCCCCCAAGGGCCAGCACCACCTCCTGATAGAGGGCATAGCGGTACTGGGGTTCTTCCGGCTCCTCCTGGACCGGGGCGGTCTCCGCTGTCTCCCCACGCTTCTCCCTGGGCTGGGTACTGTCGTACAGAATCAGCCCTGCGGGGTCGGTGACCACTACCCGGGTCAGGCCGCTGCTGTCCAGCATGGTCATGACCCGCTCCACCTGGTCCGAGGTGAGCAGCTCCAGCTCCATCAGGGCAGAGGCCATCACCGCAGCCTGGCTCTTCAGCGAATCCCGCTTGGAGCCAAACAGCAGGTCCTGGGAGGCCAGCACCGGGTAGGTGTTCAGCAGAATCAGCACCACTGACACGATGGCCAGGTAGCTCATGGCGTATTTCATCTGGATGGAGGAAAAAAACGGAACTCTGCCCCTCTTTTTCTTCTTTTCCTCCCGCACAGCGCTCCCTCCCTTTTCCCGCAAGCCGGATATTTTCAGCCTTTGTTTCCCGCTCCCCGGACCGGCATCCGGATCCGCAGCAATGTTTTGACATCCTCCAGGATCTCCGGTCCCGATACCCGGATCATCAGCCAGCGCCCCATTCGGCTGGGTCTGGAATTCTGATAGACCTCCCGCACATAGGCGGTCAGACCAGGGAGCACCAGTTCCATTGCCGGGGCTTCTTTTTGTCCGATGGAGATCATACAGGTAAAGGTGCCGGTATCCGGATAGATGGTACACAGCGCTCGTCCTCTGGCTCGATATTTTACATTCCAGCCGGGGGCCAGGCTGCACCCGCTGTACTCCACAGTGGGGGAGACCCCATAGGACTCCCGAAGAAAGCTGTGCAGCTCCCCCCAAAAGGGCGATCCCACTCCATGGCCCAGCTCCTCCAGGGATGGCTCACCCTGGTTGCCCTGTTCTTCTCGCTTTGACATCTCTTCCACACGCCTTTCCTCAAACGTTTTCCAGGCGGCGCGGGCCACGGGCGCTGAGATAGTACCCCACTCCCCACTTGGTCCGGATATACTCCGGGTTGGCCGGGTCCAGCTCCAGCTTTTCCCGCAGGCGGCGGATATGCACATCCACGGTGCGGAAATCCCCGATATACTCATATCCCCAAACCACGTTCAGCAGGTTCTCCCGGCTGTACACCCGGCCAGGGTTGCGCATCAGCAGCTCCATCAGGTCGAACTCCTTGGCGGTCAGCTCCACGGAGACCCCGTCCCGGCTGGCCGTCCGCTCCCCCGTGTTGAGGATAATGTGGCCTGCGGCCAGCTCATTGCCGCTTCGCTGCTGCTGGGCAGCCCCGGCCCGGCGGAGCAGAGCCCGCACCCGGGCTTTCAGCTCCAAGATGTTGAAGGGCTTTGTGAGATAGTCGTCCGCCCCGCACTCGAAGCCGATGATCTTGTCCGTGTCCTCCCCCTTGGCGGTGAGCATGATGATAGGCACGTTGGAGAACTCCCGGATGCGCATGCATGCCTGGAGGCCGTCGATCTTGGGCATCATCACGTCCAGGATGATCAGGTCGAAGCCCCCCTCCCGGGCCAGCTCCACCGCTTCCTCTCCGTCATAGGCGTCCTGGACCTGGTAGCCCTCGTGCTCCAGATTGAACTTGATGCCCTTTACCAGCACCCGCTCGTCGTCCACGATCAGAATCTTTGCCATTGCGTCTTTCTCCTTACTCAGCGGGTGAGTCCGGTCCCCCCACTGTCACATAGTCATATACCTGGGCCAGGATGCCCTCGCCGATCCCCTTCACCTCAGTGAGCTCTTCCACGCTTTGGAAGGGGCCGCTGCTCTCCCGGTAGTCCACGATGGCCTGGGCCCGCTTCTCCCCGATCCCCGGCAGCCGGGTCAGGTCGGCTGCGGAGGCGGTATTCAGATCAATGACCTCTCCCTCCAGCAGGCTGTCCGGATAGCCGTCCTCCACCTCCGGCAAGGAGGCGCTGACCGCAGGCACCTGTTTTGAGACGGTCACCTGGTACTCCGCCTCCCCCAGCTGTCCGGAGACAAAATAGCCCCCCGTCACCACCAGAAAGGCGGCGGTGAGCCCCAGAACGATCTTGTCAAATCTGGTCATGGCGGCCAAGTTGTTCCCTCCCAGCTGTTGCGGAATTCGTCAGATCCTGCTATAATGATTGTAATTATAATCTCACCAGGAGCGGGAGCGCTCTGCTCCCGCGCTGATGGTAGTATATCATAAATATGAGGATTTTCCTATGAAAAAATATCGTCTTTCTTCCCTGCTGGTCACCTTTGTGCTGGCCCTCACCCTGCTGGCCCCCTTCTCCGTCCTGGCGGCCGACGCCCCCCACATCACCTCCCGCCATGCCGTTTTGATGGACGCCAATTACGGTGAGATCCTCTACGAGAAGGCTGCCCGGGAGAAGGCCTACCCGGCCAGCATCACAAAGGTGATGACCGCCCTGCTGGTGTCGGAGGCCATCGACCGGGGCGAGCTGTCCCAGGATCAGATGATCACGGTGAGCAGCACCTCCCAGTTCGACCTCTCCGCCGACGGCTCCACCGCTAACCTGAAGCCGGGGGAGGTCATCTCGGTGAAGGACCTGATGTACTGTCTTCTCCTCCCCTCCGCCAACGAGGCGGCCAACATCCTGGCCGAGGCCGTGTGCGGCGACGTAGCCTCCTTTATCGAGCTGATGAACCAGCGGGCCAGGGAGTTGGGCTGCACCGGCACCCATTTCGCCAATACCCATGGCCTGCACGACGACGACCATTACACCACCGCCTACGACATCTGCCTGTTCACCCGCGAGGCTCTGAAGCACGACCTGATCCGGGAGGTGGTGGGCACCTCGGTCTACACCGTCCCCGCCACCAACCTGTCTGAGCCCCGGGAGTTCTACAACACCAACGCCCTCCTCTCCAACTGGCACTACATGGGCTATGTCTATGACAAGGCCATCGGCGTCAAGACTGGTACCACGCCGGAGGCGGGACGCTGCCTGGTCTCTGCCGCCGTGGACGGGGATGAGTATCTGATCGCTGTCATCCTGGGAGCGGAGCCGGCGGTCCGGGAGGATGGCTCCACCGACCTGAAGCAGTTCTCGGAGAGCACCGCCCTGCTGAAATGGGGCTTCCGGAATTTCCAGCGCACCACCATCTCCCAGGAGGACACCCCCGTGGCCGCAGTGAACGTCACCCTGTCCCAGGACGCCAACCAAGTCCTGGTCAAGCCGGTGGGCACCCTGGAGCGCACCCTCCCGGTGGATATGGACTTGGAGGCCATTGAGCCCACCATTTCCCTGTTCCAAGACACGGTAGAGGCCCCGGTGAAGGAGGGGCAGGTGATGGGGACCATGACCCTCACCTACGACGGGGAGGTATTCGGCACCCTGGACCTGGTGGCCACCACCTCTGTGGATCGCTCCGAGCTGCTCTATCGGCAGGAGCAGATCCGTCAGTTTTTTGCCAACTCCGGTACGAAGCTGATCCTGGCCGCAGTCCTGGTCGTGGCCGTCCTCGTCCTGCTCCGCTTGCTGGTCTTCCGTAAGCGCCGCCGTTACCGAGCGGGCGCCGGAGCAGGCGGGCGCCGGGGCAGCTATCATGGCCGGCGGCGCCGCTGACCTGCCGACCGATTCAAAAAAAGAGGTCCGCGGGCCCGTCTCACAGACGGGATCCGCGGACCTTTCTCTTTTACAGGAACTGTTTGAGCGCCTGGGCCATCTGGTCGGGACAGGATGTGGATTTCATCCCGCAGCGGATCCCCTCCATGCGCTGGATCGCCTCCTGCATCGGCATCCCTTTCAGCAGACTGGAGATGCCCTGGAGATTCCCGCTGCATCCCCCCGTCACCTGTACAGACTGGATGATTCCATCTTCCGCCTGGATCTCAAACTGCCGGGCCGCTCCTGCTACTATACCAGACGGCGGAAAAAATAACAAGCGGAGGATCTTTCCCTGCGATCCCCCGCCTGTTGCCGCCCCGCATCACATCTCCTTCTGCTGGAGCTGGAGCCGGTCGGCGATCATTGCGATAAACTCTGAGTTGGTGGGTTTCCCCTTCACATTGGATACAGTATAGCCAAAATATTTTTGAAGCGTCTCCAAGTCGCCCCGGTCCCAGGCCACCTCAATGGCGTGGCGGATGGCCCGCTCCACCCGGGAGGCGGTGGTATTGAACCGCTTGGCTACCTCAGGATAGAGCACCTTGGTCACCGCGTTGATGACATCCATATCGGCCACTGCGATCAGAATGGCTTCCCGCAGATACTGATAGCCCTTGATATGGGCAGGCACCCCCACCTCGTGAATGATGGAAGTGACAGTATTTTCCAGATTATAGGGGATATCTCCATTTTCTTCCTTTTTATTTTCGCCGGTCAGCTGCCGGATGCGCTCACACACCGTGCTCACCCGGCAGGGCTTGGTCATATAGTGGTCCGCTCCCTTGGCGGCGGCCAGCTCGGCCATGCTTCCCTTGGCAAAACTGGACAGGATCAGCACCTTGGGCCGATGCTCCAGCTTTCCCAGCTCCTCCAACACCTCGATGCCGTCCATCTGGGCCAGCACGATCTCCATGACTACCAGGTCCGGAGCCATCTCCTTTACCATTTGGACCAGTTCCTGCCCGTCTCCCGTCTCTCCCAAAACCTGGATGTCAGGCTCGCTGGCCACGGTCTCGATAAAGCTCCGGCGAAATTCTTCCCCGGTATCGGCGACCAAAATCCGTTTTGCACCCATTTTCACAATCAAGTCCCTTCCGACAGGCTTCCGCACCTGCCCTTGTTTTTCCCTTATGGGGTTTCGACCGGTCACCAATAATTTATCATAATCAGACAGCATATGCAAGATGTTTTTGGTATTTTTTGGAAATAAACTTTTCGGGTATCTTCCGCTTTTTTCGACAGAACGCCGGCACTCAGGAGACCTGGGCCTGCTCCTCCCACACACACTGGGAGACCATATTTTCCGCCAGAATGCCGTATCCCCGGGTAGGATCGTTGACCAGGACATGGGTCACCGCCCCCACCAGCTTGCCGTCCTGAAGGATCGGACTGCCGCTCATCCCCTGGACAATTCCTCCAGTGGTTTCCAGAAGCCGGGGGTCGGTGACCTGCACCATCAGGTTCCGGGTATCCCCCGCGGCTGCGGGGTAAACGTGAGTGATCTCCACCTGATACTCCTCCACCTGCTCTCCGGCAATGTTGGACAGGATGGTGGCGCCTCCTACATGCACCTCTTCCCGGGCGGCCACCTCCACAGCCTCCCCGCGAGGGGAGAGCGCTCCGTCCCGCAGGACGCCATAGATTCCCAGATTGGTATTGGCATACAGATCGCCCAGATCCCGGTTCACGTCAAAGCTGCCATGGAGCTCTCCGGGCGCGCCGCTCTCTCCCTTTTTTACATCGGTCACAGAAGCGTACATAATGCTCCCTGACTCCATGGGCATCAGCGTGGCCGTATCCACGTCGTTGATGCCGTGGCCCAGGGCAGCGAACACCCCGCTGTCCGGGTCATAAAAGGTCATGGTACCGATTCCGGCCATGGAATCCCTCAGCCAGACGCCCAGCTGATAGCTGCCCTGGATATTCTGAATGGCCTGGACAGAGAGCTGGACCGGCTTTCCGTTCCGGGTGGCCCGCAGGGTCATGGCATCCCCCTGTTCATCACCCAGGATGTCCTGGACCTCCTCGATGGTGTTGACCTCCTGACCATTGATGTGGGTGATGATATCACCCGCCTTCAGGCCGCAGGTCCGGCCCGGGCTGGACGGACCGCTGTCCGTCTCCACCGCCGACAGGCCCACCACCAGCACGCCGTCGGAAAACAGCTTGATTCCCACCGCCCGGCCCAGGGGGACCACCTTGTCCCCCACCTGGGCGCCTGAGACCGGCTGAGCCCCTCCGCCGCTCCGGGGGAGCTCCAGCACCGCCCCCGCCGAGGCCGCCCGCGCTCCGCCGTCGGAGAGTGCCAGGCTCAGGATCAGGCACAGGACCAGGACCCCGGCAGCGATCCCGGTCCATGGCTTCTGCTTTGTCTCTTGCTCCATCAATTTCACCCCCTGTTTTCAAAAATCATGTCGTGGACTGCCCTTGGCGCCGTCCACACACTCATTATGGCCATCCCTTCCGCCGAAAAACCATGGCGGGACCTTCCACTCCTTCCATGGAAAATGCGGAAATGCCTCAGGCGCAGGGACCTCCATTTTTTACAGGGAGTTCTCTTCCCGAACTGTCAAAAATTTCTTTTGCGCACACAGCAGACGCCGTCCCTCGATTGGGACGGCGTCTGCTGATATTATCCGCGGAAGATGCACAAGATCAGTCCGTAAAGCACCGATGCACTGATCCCGAACACCAGCACTGGCCCCGCCACTACGAACAGCTTAGCCGCTGTGCCGGTGATCAGCCCCTCGCTTTTGAACTCCAGAGCGGGGGAGACCATGGCGTTGGCAAAACCGGTGATGGGCACCAGGGTTCCGGCCCCCGCCCGCTTGGCCAGCTTGTCAAACCACCCAAGCCCGGTCAGCAGCGCCGCCGCCAGGATCAGGGTGATGGAGACGGCGCCGCCGGCTGCATCCTGATCCATCCCCCAGTTCTGATAGAGGTTGGACAGCCCCTGCCCCGCGGTACAGATAGCGCCGCCCACCAAAAAGGCCCACACCATATTTTTCCCCAGAGGGGAGGACTGAGAGTATTGGTTGACCAGTTTTCCATAGTCCTGATTCGTCATATCCATGGCACACCTCCGCGATCCAAAAAATTCTCGTTCCTAATCTCCCCTTCTTTTTCATGGATTATACGGCGGCATCTGCATAATTTTTTTGACGCGCCATACAATGCTCCAGGACCGTTCTCATGGAAGGAGGCATATCCATGTTTTATCCCAAAAAGCTGATCGTCCCGGTATTTGTCTGCGCCGTTCTGGCGGGCGTGGGCCTCCACTTTTTGTATGCCAGATTTCCCTGTACCCTCTCCGCCCTTCTGTCTCCCGTCTGTGAGAGCCTGTGGGAGCATATCAAGATCCTGTACTGGCCTTATCTGGCGGCATCCGCCTTCCTCGCCTGGGGGCGTCCCACCGGAATGCGCCCCTGGCTGCTGTCCCTTGTCATCCTGTGTCCCCTGATGCTGGTCCTGGGCCTGCTGCTCCATGCGGCGCTCGCCCTCCACGCCCTGTGGCTGGACATCGCCCTGTATCTGGGGCTGATGGCCTTCGGATTCTGGTTCCCTGTCCGCTTCTCCGGTCCCTTCCGGGGCTGGCGGTGGCGCATCCCCGCAATCCTGGCTTTCCTTCTGGGGGCGCTGATCCTCCTGTTCACCTTTTTCCCGCCTGCCGGGGTGCTCTTTGCCGACCTGTCCTGATTTTCGGCATGACTTTTGGGGGCCGGTGTGGTAAAATCCCTCTCAGGAGGTGAGGACCATGGTGCTGTACGGATTGGACGGCATGACGCACCGGAGCCAGGCCTACGGGCTTCTGGCTGTGGGACTGCGGGAGCACTGGGATCTGGAGCAGCTGCCCTCCATCGCCCGTGGAAAGCGGGGAAAGCCCCTTTTTCCGGACTTCCCCCAGCTCCGCTTCAACCTCAGCCACAGCGGACCCCGGGCCCTGTGTGCCCTGGACCGGGACGAGGTGGGGGTGGACATCCAGCAGATCACCCTGCGGCGTTCCGCTTTTCTCGACCGCCTGCTCTCCCCAGAGGAGCGGGCCTGGCTGCTGGGGCTGGGAGACGACCCGGAGGCCTTTACCCAGCTCTGGACCCTGAAGGAGAGCTTCTGCAAATTCACCGGTCTGGGTCTGACTCGGCCCGTCTCCGCCATCCCCGTCCCCCTTCCCCGGCAGATCCTCCCTTCCGGCGCCTGTCTCCCCTTCGGTTCCGTCTGCTTCACCCTGTTCTCCGGCCCCGGCTGGCGGGCCGCCGTCTGCTCTCCTGCCCGCTGCGCCTCCTCCATCCGCTGGCTCACGCCGGGGCAACTCCCTCCCGTGGGAAAGAAAATCCCCCAAAAGTGAAAAATCCCCTTTACATTTTGGAAGATCCCTGCTATAATAACGGAGCGCATTGAGAAAATGCTTCTTAATATGCGGCCGTAGTTCAATGGATAGAGCGTCAGATTCCGGTTCTGAATGTTGGGGGTTCGAGTCCCTTCGGCCGTACCAAAAAGCCGCAA
>PVML01018501.1_pt1 | contig 146425 bp, 110 predicted proteins | sample 1853371 | NCBI WGS metagenome assembly PVML01 (sample SAMN08533508, study PRJNA380276) | Human gut metagenome, whole genome shotgun sequencing project. | isolation source: participant 1, chromium library | host: Homo sapiens | collected 2017 | reverse complement strand
GACATTTCTCCATCTGAGAGCATATTTCCGCTGTTATCATAGGTATAGTGCTTCACCTGTCTGATGCCGTCTGTTATCTCTGTCAGACGGTTGCAGGCATCATAATGATAATATTCATGGACATTTCCACGGATACGTTCTGTCCTGTTGCCTGCATGGTCATAATGCAGGTATTCCGTGTCAGTGACACCATTCATGCCCGGATATGCCACTTCCACCAGACGGTTGTTCGCATCATAGGCATATCCTGTCAGTCCGTCCCGTGTCTGCTTCTGTGTACGGTTGCCGTTGCCATCATACTGATATGAATTATCCACAAGAAGGGTATCTTCTCCCAGTCTTGTCCACATACGGCTCAGGTTCTTGTCCATATCATAGGTGTATTCTGTGTACAGACTGCTTCCCAGGGTGAGACTTCTGACCGTTCCGTCTTCATTATAACGGTATCCTGCCAGTGGTCTGCCATTTTCCATGACCTGGGACAACTGTCCCCCCGGAGTATACTGGTACTGTGTGATTTTACCTGTCAGGTCACACTGGCTGGTCCTTCTGCCATCTGCATCATAGGTATAGGACAGCAGTATCCTTCCGCTGGCCCTCTTCTCCTTCAGGCTGCCATTTGCATAATAGGCATACTCATAGCGCATGCCTCCGCCAATAGCGCTGGCCAACAGTCCCTGTGGGGAATATTCCCAGCTCTCAGTCAGTCCTGCCTCCCGGTTCTCATGACAGGTAGGCGCTCCGTACATGTTATAACGGTACAGTTCTCTCCTGCCGTCACGATCCGTATGCTCACACATCCTGCCTTCTTTATCGTAATGGAATTCTTCCACTGCACCTTTGGCATCTGTTCTCCTTCATTGGTGATGCCGGAGACGCTTCCTCTGGCATCGTAGAGGTAGTAGCCGGTGCTGCCATCGAACCGGTCAAGGGAGATCCGTAACAGAAAAATCGAGATGTTCCATGGCGGTCGCCAATAGAACATTCTCGATTCTGTTTTTTGTTTAGGTATTACGAGAACTTTTCATCCCCCTTATCCCCCTGGTGAGTGCCATTGTAACATGGATGTTTTGGGGCGTTAAGGAAAATGTTACAAAATTATTACATTTGTTTCAGATGCTCTTTTGTGTTCCCAGTTCTGAGGTCTCTAAATTAATCCATGTATAATATCACCTTCAATGAAAGCCTTTTCGATTAATTTAAAGACCGTGGTTTGTTTTTTAGGTGGTGGGTGTCCTTAAGTGGAGACATAAACAAGAATAACAGTTATATTTTTTTATATAATTCTGCCAACTCCACCAACTCCACACCTAACTGGTCTGAATAATCCCATGAATCAATTATAATTCGAGGATAGCTCAGAGTAACATTTCTCTGTCTACTACTAGCTTGAAGTTCAATCAATATAGTTTGCAACTGAACCATATTTCTCTTACTTTGTCCCTCTTTTACTTTTACTATTTCCACCTCTATTTTCTGTTGCAATTCGCTATTTTTTTTATTAAACCTCTCTTCTAACGACATTTTATTAAATCCTCCAAATTGTTAATATACCATTGATTCGCACCACCAATGTATTGACTACCAAAACTCTTCTGAGCAGCGGCCTTTCCTGTAATCATTGTAGTTCCGCTTCTAACCTGGAACTGCTGAATTCCCGTCATGTTATTCCACTCATATGGCAAAGCTAAATTCTGTCGATTTGTTAAAGGTGAAAATGTTTCAAATAAATATCTTCCCTCTGCATTTGCATTTCCTCCGTAAAATCTTAAACCATATGTATTTTCTCCAGCAGTTTGAAGTTTTATTGTTTCTACATCAAAAGACTCCAATATCTGCTTTCTATATGCTCTTGGAACACCCTGACTCTGTAAATATTCTGATGCTTGCTTTACACCATCATAAGAATATACTGTATTACTACCACTCTTACCTGCTCCAGCTTCCCTTTGCGCATTAAGCCTGTTCTGGGTTCTCCAGTCAGTATTGATGTTATCTCTTGGGGAAGTCGCTGTGTAATCAGGACCACTCTTCTTTACATTGTTGGCAGCATAGTTCTTTGCCCTCTCCTCACCATGGACAATCTCATAGTTTGCCAGCTTCTTCGCATCTGTTGCATTATATCCCTGACTCTTGTACTTATTGTATAAGTCCTGTTTCGATTTTGCATCTGGGTAACACTCGGCTGCCAGTCTGGCTGTATCCGGGTCTGCCCCTGCATCAATATACTGCTGTTCTTTCCTGCTGTACGGGCTGTTCTCCTTCGTACCGTGTCCTGTCGGGTCATGGTAGAGAATCGGGTTGTTCTGACAGTAAGTATACAGGTTCAGTCCATCCCCGTAATAAGTGTCTTCCTGTGTAAATCTGGCAATGACAGGATTATAATATCTTGCCCTGAGGTAAATGATACTCGTACTTTTTCAAAAGCGTCTCATAGAACCATATCTGCTACGTTGGTCCTGCATTTCTCTAATTCATATTCAATCCTATCGGCTGGTTAAATCTATAGTTTAGTATATTGGGGGTCTTATCAGACAATATCATGACTAAAATAATGTTCCTTAACCACATGATAGAATTTCGTAATCATATCATATATCTCCTGCTTTTTCTCTATATTTTGTACCCATCTATCGGGAATCGACCTAAAACCATAATATATCCCAGCTATTCCACCGGCTATTGCTGCTATCGTATCTGTGTCTCCTCCTAAGTTTACAGCTTTTAAAACTATTGATTGATATGAATTAAAATTAAAAAATAACCAAAATACTGCTTCTAACGTATCAACAACATATCCTGTCGATTTAATATTTATCTCATTACAAGTTATAATACTTTTATCTAATATATTTTTAAAATAGGAAAACTCATTTAAGTAATCTTCTTTACACTTGTCTTTAATATACTGAACCATATTATCAAGTGCTTTCATCTTTTCATTTCCCAGAATAAGTTCATATGCAAATATCACATAAATAATACATGCAAGTTTTGCTCTGCTATGCGCATGCGTTAATGAAGAAACACTCTCCGTTATCTTTTTTAAATCTTTTTTCTCAGTAAATGCACCAATGTATGCAAGTGGCAATACTCTCATTAGCGAACCGTTTCCATTATCGCTTTCTTTTACTCCTCCACACTCTGCAAGATTCATTCCATTTTTTATATTTTGAATAGCATTCTTAGTAGATGTTCCTATATCAAAAACTTCATTATATGGCGTAAAAGCGCCTTCATAACAATATTTCAAAAAATTATCTGCCAGTTTTTGGAGTGTAAATCCCGTATTGATCGCATCGATCAGACATAATGTCATAGAAGTATCATCTGACCATGTACCAAATGGCTGGTGATAGGTTCCATATGCTCTTAACTCCTTTACTTCATCTATCAACCGCTCTTTGCGTGTTGAAAATTCAACTGGAACACCTAACATATCTCCAATGCAAAATCCCAGAATTCCTCCATATAATTTAGATTCTTCATCACTTAAATTTTCTATTTGCAAATTATCTATGCTTTCAAAGGAAGAACATTCTTTTTCACAAAACAGAACATATTCGGGTTTCTGTTCATCTTTGTAAATACAGCAATGTAATGCATCTGCTTTTATTACATTTTTACATTTAGTACATTGTGGACTTGCTGTTTTTACCTCAACGTTTTTTTCGTATGCTTTTATATCTGACTCCCATCTCTCGATTAAAGGAATTTGTCTTCTCTTTCTTTCCATTCTCTCACCCTATTTTACATTAACTGTTATATGCAATATACCATTTACATTTTTTGCATCTGTAATAACCATTTTCTGACCAGCATTAAATAATATCTCTGCCTCACCTTCATATTGACTTATAGATGATATATTCAATGCCTTTGCTCCTTTTTGTGCTTTAATTGTAATCTGCATATTACCACTAAAAGTTCCATTTGCAACCTGTTTATTAGCTGAGGTACTCATAAATCCTGCTTCTACAAACTGTTTTCCTACCAATTGCTCTGGTGAAAGATTTTTTAAATTACCTAATGCCTCAGTGGATGTTCCCCGATATAATGTCATATTTTGTGGAAGTGATGCATTTTTCAATGCACTTTTCATAATATCTATTGTTGTTTGATTTTTTGCAGTAGCAGTTTCTAGTCCCCGTAATGAATTATTTATATTTTTATAATCGTCTCCTGTATATCTTACTATTGCATCTTTCTGAGTTTCAGTTAAATCATTTACTGAGCTTATAGTTTTTCTATTATTGTTTTGCGCATTCACTCTTTCCTGGGTTCTCCAGTCGGTGTTAACATTATCCCTTGGAGAGGTTGCTGTATAGTCAGGGCCGCTCTTCTTTACATTGTTATCTTTTATGTACTTCTTTGTTGCTTCTTCTCCATGGATGATTTCACGGTTTGCCAGTTTTTTGGCATCCTGTGCGCTGTAGCCCTGTTTCTTGTACTTATTATACAGATCCTGCTTTGACTTTGCATCAGGGTAACACTGTGCTGCAAGTCTGGCGGTATCCGGATCTGCTCCCACCTCAATATACTGCTGTTCATTCCTGCTGTATGGGCTGTTCTCCTTCGTACCGTGTCCTGTCGGGTCATGGTAGAGGATCGGGTTGTTCTGACAGTAGGTATACAGGTTCAGTCCGTCACCATAGTAGGTATCTTCCTGTGTGAATCTGGCAATGACAGGGTTATAATATCTTGCCCTCAGGTAATACTGCCCTGTCAACGGGTCATACTGCTCTCCCGTATAACGGAAGCGGTTATGTACCTGTTCTTCACAGCTTACGGTATTTCCGAATGCATCATATTCATAATGGTTAAGTACTTGCGGCTGTACGTTCTCCTGTGGAAGTTCTCCGCTTTCCTTGTCCTCACCATTGATGACATGGGTGATACTTCCCTGCTCATCAGATACATAGTGATAATAGGTCTTCGCCTTCTCACTGTCAGAGCTGATCAGTCCCAGTCCCCTGATATAGCGGATCACATTGCCATCGGATTCCTCCTCGGCTACTTCTTCCCTGTCCTCATTGTAGAGGAATTTCACCAGTTGTCCGTTTTCCTCCATCTCTGCACGCAGTCCTTCTGCATCATAATGGTTCTTCTGGAAGCTTCCGTCTGCCTTTGTCACCTGTTCCAGTCTTCCGAAACCGTCATAGAGGTAAGACATCTCACCATCTGAGAGCATATTTCCGCTGTTATCGTAGGTATAGTGCTTCACCTGTCTGATGCCGTCTGTTATCTCCGTCAGACGGTTGCAGGCATCATAATGATAATATTCATGGGCATTTCCACGGATACGTTCTGTCCTGTTGCCTGCATGGTCATAATGCAGGTATTCCGTGTCAGTGACACCATTCATGCCCGGATATGCCACTTCCACCAGACGGTTGTTCGCATCATAGGCATATCCTGTCAGTCCGTCCCGTGTCTGCTTCTGTGTACGGTTGCCGTTGCCATCATACTGATATGAATTATCCACAAGAAGGGTATCTTCTCCCAGTCTTGTCCACATACGGCTCAGGTTCTTGTCCATATCATAGGTGTATTCTGTGTACAGACTGCTTCCCAGGGTGAGACTTCTGACCGTTCCGTCTTCATTATAACGGTATCCTGCCAGTGGTCTGCCATTTTCCATGACCTGGGACAACTGTCCCCCCGGAGTATACTGGTACTGTGTGATTTTACCTGTCAGGTCACACTGGCTGGTCCTTCTGCCATCTGCATCATAGGTATAGGACAGCAGTGTCCTTCCACTGGCTCTCTTCTCCTTCAGGCTGCCGTTTGCATAATAGGCATATTCGTAGCGCATGCCTCCGCCAATGGCGCTGGTCAGCAGTCCCTGTGGGGAATATTCCCAGCTCTCGGTCAGTCCTGCCTCCCGGTTCTCATGGCAGGTAGGCGCTCCGTACATATTGTAGCGGTACAGTTCCCGTCTGCCGTCACGGTCTATATGCTCGCACATCTGTCCTTCTTTATCGTAATGGAATTCTTCCACTGCACCTTTGGCATCTGTTCTCCTTGCCAGTTTATTAAGCACGTTATACTCATACGTCACACAGTTGCCATTTCCATCTGTGGCTGTAGTTATGTTACCTGCCAAATCATAAGTATAATGCTCGCTGCTCTGGTCTGCATGCAGAATCTGCGTGATTCTTCCCCACTGGTCTGTCTCATACCGCGTATGGTTTCCGTTACCGTCTACAATCCCTGTGACATTGCCTGCCGCATCATAGATGTACTCCTGCCGGCTTCCTTCCTGTGTCGTGATGCGGATTCTTCTGCCTGCGCGGTCATATATGCTATGTACCCTGCCTGTGCCGTCCCCTTCACTTGTCTTTTCACCATATTCATTATATTCCGTAAGATGCAGTCTGCTTCCATCCGGTGAAATAACTGCCGTATTCCTTCCGGACTTATCATAGTCGAAACGGTATCCTGCTCCATCCCTGCCATAAACAGCATACTCTACGGGCATGATCTGTCTGACAAGGTTGCCATTTCTGTCATAATCATTCCATGTAATGGCTCCATCCGCATCCTCTGTCATGATCTGTCTGCCCTGTAGGTCATACTGGTATCTGGTGTAGAAGCCGTTAGATTCCATACGCTGTGTCAGGTTGCCATTGAGATCATAAGTGAAAGTGATACGGTTCCGGATGCTGCCGCCTTTTTCCTTATGTGTCTCTGCAAGAAGATGGTTGCTCTGGTCGTACTCACGTAATATCTCATTGCCTGACGGAGTCTGTATTCTGGTAATATTGCCGTTGCCATCATAAGAGATCTGTGTTGGTACATATTTTCTTCCACAGCCTTTCTCATCGGCACTTTCCATGATTTTGACCAGACGTCCTGATGCAGAATAGGCATAGTGTCTCTCCTGATAGATCCCTTCCGCAATCTTATACCGCTCCATGGTACGCAGGTTCCTGCCATCATACGCATACTCCATATGTGCTCCGGTAGAATCTGTTACAGAAGTCAGGCGTGATGCCTGGTCATAAGTATAATGGATTACATTTACCCTGCCTTCTGCACTGACTTCACTCTGCTCTTCCAGATATCTTTTCTCCTCAATACAGCATCCCATTAAATCATAGCGATATGTATTCAGTCTGTATTTAGTCTGTCCGTCAGAGGTCTGACTTACAGGTCTTCTGATCTGTGTTACATTACCGGCCAGATCATAGCAATAGAGGATACCGCTTCTGTCCTGATCGTTTTCTGCCTGTAAATATCCCTTGGCATCAATATCCTTGATCAGATTGCCGGCTAAGTTATAGATATATTTATGTTCTACAACGCCTTCCATATTTGTAATCTTTACCAGACGGTTCAGCTCATCATATTGATAGGTATATCCTGCGCCATCATCTGTCTGTGCGTTATAGTTTTCCGGTAAGATACGTTTGATCAGATTGTTGCAGGCATCATATTTTTCTCTGAGAATACCTCCATCCTGATAATATGTCCTGATCCGGTTTCCATTCAGGTCATATTCGTAACGGACTCCTGCTGCATTTTCCTGGTCTGATTCTACTGGACTTAATGCTTTTCTGACATTTCCTCTGAAATCATTCTCATAGGCATAGACTCCCCCCTCAGGTGTAATGATTCTGGAGAGGTGGTCCCATGCATCATATTCATACATGGTGCCAATGCCATCATCCGTATCATTATCATAAGCATTTGGCTTAATGACTTTGGTCACATTCGCCATTGGATCATAATATATTCTGGTTATATTGCCATCAGGGTCGCGTGTCAGTACTTTATGTCCATAGTTATCATACCCATATGTAGTCTGACCAAAGGCATCCTCCATCGTCATCAGTCTGCCGCCTGCATCATATTCATAACGGATTCTGTCTCCCGTCATGGTGACATATTCCGTTTCTGACGAGAACAAAGTATCATAATGATAATATTCCGTATTGCCTCTGGCATCTGTCATGGACAGAATACGGCCTCTGGCATCATATGTATACCGGGTTTCTTCATACTCCTTGTCATTAATCCGTATTCTGTTACAGATCAGATTTCCCTGTGTATCATACTCATTACTGTTTTCTCTTCCTATATTATCAGACGTTTTAACCAGTCTGTCATTTTCATCATATTCATATTTTGTTATCAATCCGTTGGGGAGGATCTCTTCCGCCAGCAGTCCACTCTCATAATATTTTCTTGAGATTACTCTTCCAAGTCTGTCTCTCTCATATATTACATGTCTTCCGGCATCATACTTCTTTTCTTCATATGTTCCATCGTTATACTGAATCTTAGTTGCTAGTCTCTCATTTCCATAGGTGTAGATAATATTATTTCCATCAGATGTAGTCAGGAACGTATTCTGTCTGTTGGCTTCATCATAGAAGGCAACATACTCTTCTCCACCCGTTAATTCCTGACGAATAACACGTCCTTTACGGTCATAGAAGTTTCTGGCATAACACTTACCATTCAGGTCTGTAATTTTGGTAATATATCCTTCCGAGGTATATTCATAGTACATTGTTCCGCCTGTTGGCAGCGTCACTGCTGATATATAATTTCCCTGATATTCGTAGCGTACTGTTCTGCCTGTATTATCCTCTATCTGACGAACTCTGCCATTCTCATACCAAAAAGATGCCCACTGCCCGCTTGTGACCTCAATTTTGACCATTTTTCCATCTTCATATGTCATCTGCGTCGTGTTACCATGTTCGTCTGTCCGGCTTACAAGTTTGCCCTGTGTATCATAGAGATATGACATGATACTGCCTCTGGACTTTAATAAATAGCCATCAACAGTTTCTATCAGCAGATAAGATTCATCTTCTCTTCTGAGGTTGTTCCATCTATTCTCTTCCTTATGAAATTTTTCCATATGAAGATCAGGCATCTGTATTGTAATGAAATCGTCCTGTCTTGTTAGTGATGTTTCAAATGCAAAACGCCATTTATCTCCGATCATGCCTCCACGATTATTATATATGGATTCATAATATCTCTTTATCTCGAATGGCTCCAGTACATCTTCCAGACTCAGATCCACGTACTCTGCCAGCAGACTTCCACTGATGACATCAATAGGGTCTTCTGTCGTATGTGCATTGGTACGTCTGTTATCAGATCCTTCATTATTCTGACCATGAGTACTGGAATTTCCGTTAGATTCTTCTTCTGCTGCTGAATTATCATAATGTGGGAAAGGTCCGTCAGGATCTGAATTTGGTGATGCTAAATGGTTTGTTTCCTCTTTTCCTGTCTTGATTGCCTTTTTGGAATCACTGATATCTTTTACATCACTGGCAGCTCCACGAGCAAGACTTACTAATTTTATCAGCTTCTTTAAATCATTAGGATTACTGAAACTAAATCCATCTGCAGCCATTTGGTTTATAACAGAATATGCATCACAGGAAGAATCCAGTATTTTGAGTCCCTTGTATATTGCTTTGACTGTTTTCTTTATTTTATCCACTTTTGTCAATACTTTTTGTGTCTTCTGAGCCGCTTTATATGCCTTTACACCCATTTTAGCGGCTGTGCATGCATCACCTACAACCGGTATTGCAGCGAGCAATGACATACCGGCTCCTATAAAATCACCTCTGGCAAGCGAAATAACTGCATTTCCAATATCGAAGAAAGTACCAATTCCCGGAATCATGCCTGCAAAATCAAGTGCAAGCTGCAACCCGTCCAGCGCCATATCTATCCAGTCCTGATACTCTTCTTCTTTTATCTCATGTTCTCCCTTTGTATAGCCCAGCCATTGAAAGACCTTACCATTCAAAAAAATATCTGAATCAATCACAATGGAACTTTCCTGTACTTTAAATGTTACAGAATTCAAACCATAAAATGTAATGACTCCTGTATCATAAGTATCAGCTTCCTGTATTTCGGTCTCATTTTTTTTATTTCCATCCTGGCTTTCTCCAGAACCCCAAATAGCCGTTCTCAGGTTTTTCAGCGTAAGACTATCAAAGGTATCTTTCATGTTTTTACTCAGATCATCACAAAAGTTATCCATCTGTGCCCCATGGACAGCTCTGAGCTTCTCAGCGTCATTCATCCCTCCCTCAGCTACATATCTTGCATTTTCCTCTTCAACTCTGGTTCTGAATTTATCTTTTCCATTTGAAAGTCCTTCAATATCTTTAGATACATCACTTTCTTCAATTCCAGTAGCTAGATATATATTTTTCTCTGTGGACTCAATGACAATATTCTCTCCTGACGTAATGGTAATACCATCTTCATCATTCAACGTAATGGATATCTCTGTATCATCTCCGTCATCATGCTTCTTGCGGGTATCTGTAAGGATTACCTTCTTACCTTCCATGCGAAGCATCTTGTCATAAGAAGTCAGTACTTTTTCTTCCGGTTTATCAAAATCAGGTGAGCTTGTACTGCTTCTACGGCTGCCCATGCAGATTATCTTACCATTATTCTCATAATAAACGAATACCTTATCACCTACATCGGGCATACAGTAAAATGAGTTGCTGATGGGTGATTCGTATGGAATATCTACACAGTTTCCCGACATGTCCCCGGCGTCTGCGTCAAACTGTACCTGAATTGTTGTCCCATTTACCGCCAACACGCTTCCTGTAATGATATTGCTGACAATGTTCTTCTTTGATGCATTCTTATAGGTCGGTCTGACATCCTGGGTCTTGCCTAATTTTATATGGTTAACAAGGATACCACCTTCATTTACCAGTTCTGCTTCCCTGACAGTATTTCTACCTATCTGATCTCCCGGAATTGCCGTCAGCTCACTGCATTCATACTCTTCTGTATAGAATTGATAGCTGGATGCCTCATTATTGTTCATCTGGTTCTGTCTTAGCTCTGCAATATCCTTACCGGAGGACAACTTTCTCTCCAGCGTTGCTTCTGCAAAGGTCTGCATCAGCCCTGTACCGATTTTGATATCAATCTGTCTGCTTCTGCTGTTCACATATACCTGCTGACCATACTGATTCGCTATGCGGCGAATAAAAGTCCAGTCTGTTTCATTTTGCTGGTATATGACAGTAGCTATTGCCGGATTATTTCTTAACTGATATAATGCAGAATATTTGTCCAATACTGCACCAAAAACATCACCCATTTTCTTGGATGGGCTCTGAAAAGTTTCTGTATGTGCTTCCCGGTCCAATAAATATGCACTTGAACACACTTCCAATATCAATTTATGATATCCCGCCTGTCTCTGTAACATTACACTTTCACAGTAACCACTATAGAGCACTCTATGGTCCGGTAAAAGTACTGTAACTGCTGTATTCTGTAACGTTGCCGAAGTCTGCAGCGTCATCGTATCAGCAGCTTCCAGTACCAGATGCATCATCCCCTGTTCATTTTCTTTTTGTACAATATTAATATCCAGTATTTTTTCAAAGGGGACATTCACTTTGACAATTAACTGGCTAACTGTTATCTTTCCTATGTTCATGCTTTTCTCTCTCATTTTCATCTATTGAAGGTTTTACCTTTATTCATGTTTCATTTTATCTATTTTGAAGATTATTATCTCAATTGCAGCTACAAGCAAAAATATCAGAATTCCTCTAAAGAATTTTTTATCGTTAATCGCTTTAGCCTGTTCACTGTTTCTCCATTCACCAGCCGCATCTACATACCATTTTATATTTTCTTCTGATATTCCCTGCTCTTTCTGTATTTCTCTAAATGTATCATCTATGGTGTTCAGTTCCCATATTCTTCCTACAGGTAATGTTACTTTACCTTCTTTAGGTATCTCTACTGCAAAGTCGTCCAGAAAAACAATTATTTTTTCTCCACTCTCCAAAATAACCGTATAATATTGTCCTATTCCATGTTCTGTACAGTTCTGAATAACTCTGCCTATTCCCCCAAAGTATGATCTACCCAATATTGACATATACTTATGGGTTGGTGTTATATCTTTGGCATCAACAGTTATTACAAAATTATTCAAACTTTCCATATCAGCTACTGATTTAACATCTGTAAATCCTGAGCCAGCAGGGTAGCCCGCCTGATCTTTGTATTTTTCATAACTTACTGCCGGAGTGTCTCTATATGCAGCCTTTTCAAAATGATGCGGAATCACTGCAAATAAACAGGTAATTAAAACTCCTGTTATAATAACAAACTGCACCTCATCCGGCATTCTGTTAAATACTGTTGGCACCTACCTCACCTCCGTTTCTTTTCTATGATACATACTGTACTCTATTGGTTTATGTTTTACATATAACCGCTTCAGATCATTTAATATGCCTATTGCTTTGTCACAAGTGCTTACCCAATAGCCCTCTCCTTTGTCCCTTTCCTGCAGTATATATGTATGTGCGTATGCGTCCTTATCCCAGTAAAAGACATTTATCTGTTTGATTCCTCCCATAGGCGGCTGAATTTTGATTTCTACACACCCCTGTTTCATCTTGTCCAGATTCTTAATTGCTTCCTCCATTTGGGCATATCTATTGACCGTTTCAATGTGATCCTGTGATGTCTGCATAGTAAACACATACTCTTTGGTCTGATCTATCTCATAATTCGTGTCCTGATGAGTTTCCTGATATCGTTTCACTCTTTTATACACACCAAATACTAAAAGTACGAGTCCCAGAATAAGTATTCCAACTGCAATCGGTAATTCCTGAATACCCTTGTTTTTTATAAATAATACTGCAAAAATTACTAGTACTGCTCCTGTTACAATAAATGACTCATAAAGACCTTCCCATGTCCTCTTGTTATACATCCCTTGTATTCTCCTCTTCTTCCTGTCTATCCTGTTCGTCATAAAATTCCTGTTCATCTATCAGAAATTCGAAATCAGAATCCATTTCTGTCTGTTTACCATTTACCAGATATTGAATACCGGTATCAAAATCATTATAGTTATTCCATGGACTGTATGCTGCAATGAAAATAATATATCCTTCATCTGTTCCACCTAAATCCATTACATAAACAAAGTCTCTTTGTATTTTTGCATCAGATTCATCCTTTTCATAATACACTTTTGTATTTGTACTTTGCGCAAGGAGCGTATAATCATCATATTTTTCCACATCTGATTTATTTGCCAAATACGCACTATACCAGACCATCCCATTAAATGTCATGTCTACATGGTCTGTATATTCTTTAAAATATGGTGCTCTTTGTAATGGTACTGCACTTTCGTATTTTATTTTTGTGACTGTTCCATCTGCATTTTTTTGTGAAATTTTACCACTGCATCCTGTCACAAACATACTAACACTACATATCAAAATTAAAATACATACTATTTTTTTCATTGACCTTCTCATCTTTTCTCCTGTCAGTCCTGCATCTGAGTTATTTTTTTATGCCAATAACATGAATAATACCTGTATCTGAACCTATCTCATTAATAGCTTCATCTAAAGTATCTGCTGTATTTGCTACATAATTTCCATGCTTATCTCTAATATATGTATTATGTGCTGCATATTTTCCATCTTTTGTTTTTGTAATACAAACCGTATGTACCATATCTGTAATATCCTTTTGATTATTATATACCGTAGTAATAAATACATCACTGCTTTGATCTATTTCTGCAAGCTTTTGCGTATCCCTTGAATCAGTCGTCTGCACCTGATAACCGGCATTTTTCATATATTTTTCTATTGCATGTGGTGATGTTCCAAATTCTCCAAAAAGAGCTGCTCCATCCTTCTCATAGGTACTAATCAGTTTTACCATTGTATCCGCTGAAGTAGATTCTCCTAATGCCGACAGCGCATTATAGGTTGCTATAATTTCACATCCTGAATAACTCATATTGGAATTGGGACTACATCCAAATTTTACATTCTTCCATTGACTCTGGTTTTCAATATAAGAACCAGCCTTGGGTATATAAATACTCTCCCCATCTTTATCATTTTGTGTAAGTTTCTTCGCATTCCACTCCGCATTACTTTCTATTGTTTTACTACTGATTGGGCAGGCACTACTCATAAAGTCGAATGCCTTCAGCATAGTATCATTACTCATCCTCTGTGGAATGATTCCTTTCGCATACTCTATCATTTCATCAAAACCCGGTCTTGGAATGTTGGTGGGTGAAATCATTCCTACCTCTGCTCCTGTTTCACTGGCAGAGACTTCTGCCGCACTTGCCGCCAACGCTTCCTCTGCAGCCGATTGTGGATTGGAGGGTTGTGCATCGGTAAAGCTGTCGATTTTCTCCTGTACTTCGCTTGGCAGTTGATCTTTAATATCTTTATCTTCCTCAGATGCATTATCCCCCTCAGAATCCGTACTTTCTGTTTTCTCCAGAACTATCGTTATAATTCCTCCATAATAGCATGGCAACGTACTCTCTATCGTCAACGCAGGTGCACCGTCAATGAAGTAATCCTCATCTACATTTATCCATGGCGTAACAGTCATTGGTTTACAGGGAGTACCAAGCGTAGTCTGCAGGATTTCACTTCCTATACCCATTGTAAGAATATCTGCCAGAAATCCTGCCGTTCCTCCCGGATTACTGGTAGATTTACATCTGCCAAATGTGAGTATATGCTCACCTGACACATGATCATTGGCATTCATCAATGGGTGTTCTGCATCCTGATAAATCACGCCATGATCCAGAGGCAGGTTCAGATTCTGTTCAAATTTCTGGTCTCCACAGGAACACTTTGCTTTCATAAGTCTGTACACATATTGTTTCTTGCCTGCTGCCATTCTTTACTTCACCTGTACCCTTTCTATTCCTACTCCATATGGATTGCGTCTGAGAATACTTTCTGCTACCGCCAGTGATATGATTGTCTTATTCTCAACAATACCTTTGATACGGAAAATATCCCTGCCTTTTATTTTATGCTGATCCAGAATAATTTCTTTTACAGCACCATTAGGATAAATTATGGTATCCTCATGCAGACAGTCCTCCATAACACAGTCATAAATCCAATAGGTTCTGGCTGCTGCCTCAATATCCTCCTTTTTATCCGGATATACCTGTATTGCTTTAAAAGAAATACGGTCATCATACATTTTCATAACCTTACGAATTGTATCTGATACCATGTAAGCAGGCTGTGTCAAAATATCAGGAATTTCCTGTGTTTCTTCATACTGGATATATGCAACCTTGACCTTGTCCAATTGTTTAAAATCCTTATGTGACATTTGGGTCCTATATACGCTGGAATCCAAATTCAATAATTTAACAGGATTTGTTATATTACTGTTCTGTTTTAGTAAATAATATTCCATTTTATACCCCCTGCTTTAAAATTGCTTCATCATCAGTGATACAGTCTATAAATTCCACACCCTTATAGAAATCCTGAATTTCATTCATGTATTTTGGTTCTTCATTCCATGTAATCTCATGGAAGACATTTTTCTTAAGTGTAGTATCTATAAAAGTACCACCACTGAAATTCACATTTTCAAAAGTACAATGGTATATTCTGCAATGTTCAAAAACAACATCCTGAAATTCAACATTTTTGAAATCACAATGTACAAACTCACAATTAACAAATTTTGTATACATTAAATCCAATTTATTGAATTCCTTATGGTTATATACCGCCTCATTAAACTTGCAGTAGCGCAATAATTCCGAGGAATCATGAAAAAATATATCTAACTGTGGTCTTCTGACATATAATATTCTGCTCCAGTCCCGATATCCTCCTATCGTCAGTCTGAAGCTTTCTGTTAATAACAATTCATCAGCAGCTTCCAGCTTCTCAAACTCCCTTAATGGATATTTGGCAAGTACACACATACTTTGCATCAGAAAAGGAATACTTTTATGCATCATCTGCCTGACGGCTTCAGCATGTATATAGTTTTCAACATGTAATTCCTCTATCTTCTGTAGGATTTTATTCCGATATTTATCCCATTGAGTAAATAACCATGAAGCATCATATTTTATTTGAAATAATTCATTTCCATAAATACCTCTCATATCATAAGCTGCAATTCCTATCTGAGGTTTATCCAGATACAAAGAGGTAACTAATAAGGAAATCTGTATTTCACCAATAGGTATAGGAATCTGTTGTTGGAATTTCACTGCAAACTTTGCAGCAGTTTCCGTTTCCTTCCATAATTGTTTACAGATAGAATCATGATGCTCCATAACGCTGTCCATGGTATCCTGCTTAAACTCTTCTTCCATAACCGGCAGATATGTTTCCTCAAATTCTGCTATTGATATTCTCATGCTTCCTCCTACTTAATGACTACATTCTCCGCACCAAGCTCAATTCCTTCCGGCTTAATGTCAATGTAAGACTCTGCCGAACTAATCAATATATCATTCTCCGCATTGATATTAATGGTATCATTGGAAATCAACGAGAGATTCTTCTTTGCACATATCGTTATATTTTTATTACTGGATATAGTGATTCCATCCTTGTCTGTCAGGTTAATGAATATCTTATTATCACTGGCATTTGTTGTAATATAGATTCCTTCTTTTGTCATAAGAATCTGCTTACCTTCCGGTCCTGTCCATTGCTTATCCGTAACCTCCGGTGCCGAATTCACACTTACACTGCTGGCAGCAAAGGCTTCTCCTTCATTACTTCCCGGAAAGAAAACGCGGACCTGATCTCCCACTGCAGGCATACAGTAGAAACCACTTCCATCACTGGAAGAGTAAGCTGTTGAATATGGCAGCCATACATTTCCACCTGCGTCATATTCGCTATCTATATCAACGAGATGAACCTGCACCTGATCCTTTTGAACAGCCTGCACGACTCCTGTATACATCTTTCCGGATATTTGAGTATTTGATACTGTAGGCTGTGTAAAACTCTTTTCCGTTGATATGCATACAGTACTAATTAACATACCGCTCTCTAGTGATGCAGATATTCCTGAAACCTTCTGATTTCCACTTCCAAGAGAAATTGCTTCTCCAAGAAACATATATTGTGTTGTTTTTATATTTGTTCCCAACATATCCTGTGCCATAAACCCTTTACTAGACAGATTTCCGGATTCTGTATGTAATTCCACATCTGCTAATGGATATGTTTTTCCCCTTTTGGGAATACCTATTGTAAACACAGGTACACGTGCATTGATTGATGTAATAACTGGCGCATTCAATCTGGATGCCATTCTCTTACAGAATTCCCATGCAGTTTCGTTACATTGTACAATAATGCTGCCAGTCGCGCGGTCTGTTACCTGCATCTGTATCATTGCCTGTCCGGCAACTGACTGAGTCATAATTTCTTCATATGTCTTGCTTGTATTTTGATAACTCTTATTTTTCTTTTCATAGTCCAATAGAACACTTGTGGATGTAACTACCAGTTGCACCACTGCATAATTACTCATTTTTTGCATCCCCACACTGGTTGCGACTCCATAAAAAAGAACTGCCGGCTGCCCCTGTGCTGTTGTTGATATCTTAACCGCAGTTCTCTCGTCTGCGCGATTCATATAATCCTGTGCTGCTTCTATTGACATTTCACCGGAAATATTAGCCGTTGCATGTTCATTTATATTATGTCTAATCTCCAGCCCCAATAATCTGGTAAACGCTGCCCCCTCTACCTGTATGTTCAAATATGTAATTGGTTCCATTCCTAGCCTCCTAAACGCCTCTCTCTTATCTTTACTCTTCTTCTGTCTTTATCACTTCTATACTGCGAATTATTTCCTTCGCCATAGGAATCATTCTTTTCTTTAATTTACTCGGAAAGTTTATTGTTCCAAGCAATAGCTGCCCATCTATACTTACAAAATACTGTATGTTGTAAACCATCATATCCACTGCTCTGGATACAAAGGCAAGCATTCCTATATGGATGGAATCGCCATTGTCATCTACCTTTTCCTCTACTATCTTCTCTACAATTGTGACTTTGGGCCCAACAGCCTGCAGTATCTGGGCTGATGTATCTACAAACTGTTTCATGTCACTATCAGGGACTTTATGAACAGTCTGACTTAATGCCATCTGGAAATTAATATCTTCCCCTGCAAATACATGGCTTGGTGCGTTTCCGGCAGGATAAATCAGTGTCTTGATATCATCTGCTAACCGGAAGAAATTTTCCGGCATATATATACTCACTTTCAATTCAGGTATCTGCCTTCTTTCAAAATGGGTTTCAACACCAATAATATGCACTTTCTCATCATAAATAGATTCCTGTGCCTCTGACTCCTGGTTTTTGTTTGCTTCTGATTTCTTTTCTGCCTGTTCGATTTCTTTTTTCTTCTTTAATATTTCTTCATCCTTATATTCCATAATTTAATTCCTTCTTTTACTAATCTACAATAATGCGTCTTTCCATTCCTGCTGAAACCGGTCTGTGTTCTATTCCCTGTTTGCCTACATTTCGTAATACTTCCTGTAATCCTCTGTAAATATCAAGGTTACTCATTTCTGTATATCTTCTCTGTAATCTGGATGCTATATAAAACTGGATTGCCTCCCGATTCATACTCTTACTGTCCAGTGACAGTATCTGCGTAACAAAAGCAATATCTGCAGGATCTTTAACTCCTTTTTTCATAGCCTCTGTGGCAAACTCTTTCAGTACCCGATTAGAAATTGTTGGATTTTCATATCCCGACCATTGCGCATAGATTTCATTTATTGTATCAAATTCTGTTGTAAGGTCTTGAAAATCCCTGTATTTATTACGAAGTAATGCTCCATCCTGTAAGCGGAATCTGCAAATTTCTATTTTGTCTTTATTTTCCTGCACATCTGACGCTAATTCAAGCTGCATATCACCAATCAGGAAATTTTTAGCCTTATTCATATTCCCAATCCGGATCCGTAGAACCTGCCATTGTTTTCCCGGATTCACTACAATATTCATTTCCTTAGACAAGAAATACAGCCTCTGTCCATATATCAACATTCCTTTATGAATGTAGAGCATATTTCCTGACATTGTTACCTGACACCCTGATAAAATCCCATCAGAATATCCTGTATAGCTTAAATTGCCAAGGTCTACTGCATATCCTTTTAAAGCTTCTAACATCTCCTGTGTTAATACAGAACCTTTTTCAAATATAGGTATTTTAAATCCTGCCACTTTTTCTCTCCCTTTTTATAAAATTTCTATTTCATCAATGAGTGTCGTCTGTGCCTCTCCCAACACTGCAAAATGATTTTCCCAGAATATCCTCACTCCATAATCCAAAGGAAGGAACAATTCCTTTATCATATTGATCAGTTCTTCATCCGCATGGTTATCCTTTCGGTTCATATACAGATACAGTTCTTTCTCATCCAGTTCATTCTTGTAGACGATACCTGTTTCCATGACAGCCACCAGTGTCTCTGTAAAGATGCCCACTGATGCACCATTTCTTTGCTGTTGTCTGAGAGAATGGGCTATATAATACTTTTGCGAATTAGACAGCGGGGCAAATATATCCCTGATCTGTTCTCCATACTCGCCCCGCTCTATTGCTGACCATCTCTGCCGTATTTCATATTCCTGATAAGTCACACCACTTTTGTAGGTAAGTGCTGTCAGATAATGCATGTAGATGTCAAAAAGCCATTCCCTGTGTTTCTCTGAAATATTCTGATTACCGAATAATGGCTGCATGATGCGGTCATAACGATAGAAGCTGTTCATGGTAATATGTGTCAGCCCATCGGACGTCTGTTGTATTCCATTTGCAGCATACTCGCTGTAAGGGCTGTAGCTTTCTGCCTGATGATACCGTATCTTGTCCTTGTCCCTGCTAATGGTATTCCACAGTTCCTCCATCCCTGTTCTCCTCTCTGTTCCTGATTACTGTAATTCTCCTACACAGTGAAATTCAGGTATCTGCCATTGTACTTTACTTACAAGGAAACTCATGACATCCTGATTCAGATAGCACTCTCTGTCTTTTGCCTGAAAAAGGAATACCATATAGGGTCTTTTCGTACTGACTCTGATTTCATCTTCTATAAAAGCATCCATACCGTATGTCTCATAGTTCCTGTTGATGTATTCCTGCTGTACTTTAATATCAAGCAGTTCCACATAATTTTCATAGCCCAACTGTGAAATATATCTTTTCACCTCAGCATAAGTATGAATGCAGTTGAACTGTTGCTGCTGATTCACATTTCCAAATACGGGATATTCGTATATATTTTTATTTCTGACATCATATCCCATTTCTACAAGCTGCCATCTGACAGGATCCATTGCATCACACAGAATATGCATATCCCCATCCATTCGATACAAATTCCATATCTTAACATTAGAGTTAACTGCCAGATAATCTCTTCCTTCTTTAAAATGCCCTTTATAAATACAATGATCATAATGAATCTGGTCTATTGTAAGTTCCGGATAAGCACCTGTTTTCTCCTCTACCATTCTGATATTCCATACGGGAATCAGGTCAAAATGTGCATATTGCTTATATTCTTCAAAATCTATTGTAATCTTCTGTATCATCTCATCAGCCGGACACTGTGTCTTTACGATCTTTACATCAAAAAACTTATATAAATATGGAGCACATACCGTATTCCAGCTTATGGCATTTTGCTGAAATACCTCATATAATTTCTGTGCTTTCTGCAAATAAGACTGATTCCTGTCTATGGAAAAGAATGCCGGATACTCCCCATCCTGGGTATATACGATTCCTTTGAAAGTTCTCTTTTCACGCTCTATCTGCTGTATCTGTGCATAGCTCATCTTGAAAAATACTTTGAGCACTGCATATGGATTGCCCTGTGACAGTTGTTCCTTCATTTCCTCAATATCAACCTGCATATCCGCCAGATCCCCATACTGCATGGGAACCATTGCTTCCTCTGTCAGATCAATACGATCCTTGCGTGCTATCCCTGTTATTACCTCATAGCGGCCTTGCTGCTTTTTTGAAGTCTGTTCAAGTCTGTTCTCTATTTCAGCCATATATGCAGAAGTCTGTTCATAAAAAGGTACCAATGTTTCACGCATTACCTCTTTTAAAGCACGTCTTTCTCCCTCATCACTGATTTCCATGAGCCTGTCTGCTATATATTTTTCAAATTGAAAATCCGGTCTTAAAAAATTCTCTTCCACGAAATCTCCCTTTTCTATAAGATTGTTACTTTATCCTGTCTGACTACGTTATTATCTTCATCATTAAACTCAATAAAGAAAGTACAATTCTCCTGTTTTTCATCTAATTTGTAAGTAATGCTCTCACTATCCTTGAGAATTGCATTCAGCGTATTCTTATCCCCCGCACTCCACATGGCTATTGTGCTCCCGGGTCTGTGCTGGAAGAACTGTGCAAGCAGATTTTTCTTAAAGTCCTGTGTCTCATATTGTATCATCCGCTCCATATAGGTACTTGTCTGTACCATAGAGCATGATAATCTGTAGTTTCTATGATAGGAAAATACTCTGTCTGTAAGAACTGTCATCTTACCCTGATGCTGCCCAAACAGGAAACCTCTGCTCTTTTGTAATACTTCTTCCAGAATTTCCTGAGAATATTCTATTGTTTCACTAAGCATAGCCGAATAAATGATCTGATTATAATTTTTTGCTGTCAGTCGATAACCTACTCCCGGCTGTGTATCATCAATTCCCTTCCTGTAATATTTCTTAAGGTACTGTGGACATTGGCATGCTGCCACGATCCCTGCTGCTATGTAAGCAGCACCTATTCCTATTTCATCTAACCAGAGCGTTTTTTCTCCTGTTACTTCCATGGTCTCTTTCAAATCGTTATATGCTACTTCCTTACCTATTGTAAGGCATGCCTGCTCTTGAGGAACCACTATGAAATTCGGATAACATGGAATGAGATAATCCTGTGCATTTATGTGCTCCAACACAGCCAGGGATTCATTGATCCCACTGATTCCGTTTCTTTGAAATTGTGAGAATGTATTTTCTTCAACCAATGCCAGACTTAAGAAACTCTGTATTTTGTACTTTCCCAGAATGTCCAGCAATAATGCTATTTCTTCCGGTTTATTTCTATCATACTGGAAACGTTCTCTTTTGGAACGGAATCTTTCTCTGATATTAGTCATGCTTTCTCTTCCGGCCGATATCATATTGGGAATGATCGCATACCACAGGGTCTGATGGTAGAAGTTCTTGGAATTTACTGTATTAAGATAGACATCCAGCTTCTCTCTGTTCTTCTCATGCAATAATTCTTCTATTCGGAAATTACCTATGACCAGAGACGGCTTCATCCCCTCTGTATCCTGATACTGATCAAAAAACTCCTTAATTCCTAACATAGTCTCCATAATGGGCTTAGCTTCTATCCAGAATTTTCGTATAATATCCGTATATAGATTACAATAATCTTCATAACCTCTCTGAATCATTTCAAATTCTTTATTATTGTAATATACATTAAGCATGAAGCAATCCAGAAATAACTGCTTATTTTTGGCGGGTTTATGATGTTGTGCTTCCTCCATACACTGTATGATGGATTCTTCAAAATCATCAATATCCAATGCGATTTGATCTGCCTGCACATATCTGTACCTGGCAGCTTTTCTGATGACACGTATCTGCATCTTGCCATAATCATTCAGAATTCCTTTATCTTTACCTCTGTCCTTGTCTGATAAAGTAAGGATATGACAGGTATCTTTGATGTAGCTGATCAGTAGAAATATTCCATCATCATACTGCAACATCAGTTTTTCCACTTTTCTTTTTATGGCTTCCGTAAATTTACCGTCCTGTTGCTGCACTTCCTGAATGATCTGATTTCTGGCATCTATAAAAGCATTTGTATCTTCCCTTGGGATCATATTATCCAGAAGATCCATAAAACCTGTAAGAAGATATTTCTTTTTCTTCTTTGCTTCCATAATATATAAAAGCATGGAGAAGAGCGAATCTTCTTCATTAAGCGAGATATGCTCCTCTCCACTGCCCAGATGTCCCCTGGAAAATTGTACGGTTCTGTAATTAGTATCCAGCAGCATATTGACTCCGGGTGTGAATTTCTTTATAAATTCATCAAAGGAATTTACCTCCAGTCTTCTGTTAATCTCCCATAAATCTTCATCTGTAAGACTTTGCCGTCCATCCTGTTCTCCGATCAACTGCAATAAATCACCCACATCCGGATTTACTTCTTCAAATAAAATCGTTCTATTCGTCTGCTGCATATCCTAATCCTTTTCTTTTTACTTCATTCCATCAAAGAAATCCATTTCCCAACTGTCATTTTCAAATGCATAAAAGGCGTCTTTGCCCAGTTGAAGAACATTCTGCATTCGCCGTACCGGTACTACCCAGAATCCCCACTGATCCTGTGCAGCAAATACAAAGAACTTTACTTCGTTTTCACGAATGACATCAAAATCATCCTGTACAAAAAGTGAAGCATAATTTTCATATTTATCCAGTATTTCTTCATATGTTGTATTTACAAAGTTTTCCTCGCGTGAAATATAGGTATAACGATATTTTAAATTACCGCTTCCATCTTTCAGGAATAATTCCAGTTGTCTGATTCCACTGTGTCTTGAAAGATGTCCAAAAGTCTGGGTTCTGTCCAGACTGTATATAAGCATCTTCTCCTCATTCTCATGTGTATATCCGCTGATGGAATACGGTATTGCAGGAACACTGTATTGAAGTGTAACATCTGTATAACCCATTTTACGTGCATTAACATACTGGATTGCCCCCCGTACACAGGTAAGTTTGAGGTCCATCAGATTATTATTGTCTTTTCTCTGCTGTTTAAATTCTATACTTTTACCAGGAACAAATTCTTTCAAAGCTTCTCTGAAAATATCAATTTTACAGGATTGTCCTGTTAATTTGATCATGGAATACTGTTCCAACTGTCTTTTCTTATAAAAATCATTCAGGAATTTATTTACAATTTCATAAATATCTGCTTTTAACAGCAGTTCTATTTCTTTAATATTGAACACTACATCTGGAAAACTGTGCTCGTATTCCAAATGTCCATCCGGAGTGCGTACTACCAGATTCCAGCGTTCAATCTGTGTTACCCTCAGGTCTCCCTCTTCCTCTTTATCACTGCTGCTGAAGCTGTTACGGATCACACCTTCATTCATGTAGAATTCTTTCTTCATTCTGTCTGCAATATCAAATAAGAAATAGAAATTATTCTTTACCATGAAATATTCATCTCTGGTACTGTTCTCGTATTTTTTAAACTTGGTAGGAATTACCTGTTCTGCTGCCTCGTAAGCTTCTTCCAGTCTGCGATATACCTCATCTTTACCGAATTCATCCACATAACGGAAGATATCTTCACTTGCAACCTGAATAATGTCATCAATACGCAGCAATTCCTGATGTGTATAATGAGCGGCGAACATGATCTTGATATATTGCATGATACGATACGTGATGTTGTTACCACCAAAATTTGTATCACCATTTTCATAAGTCGTTTCTATATTGACTTTATAAGATACATTATCATTGTCGATGATAAATCTGCTGGATGCAAGATCTGTCGTACCACCACCACAGTCAATAATAAGTGCTTCTATCTGTTCTCCGGGATAATACCGCTTCTTCTCTATCATGTTGTGAATAGAGTTATAGATTACCGCTGTTCCTTCATCAAGCATATGCTTTGTATCAATATCATAATCATACAACAGTTCGGCAAACATCTGATTATACTGCTGTTTTAATTTGACCGGACTTGTAAGATGTAAGTGACGGAAACGACATTTGAACTGCTGCTGTGCACACTTGATTACATACAGGAGATATTCTCTGATAATGGACCCTCTGGTAACCATAAGAGTATTTCCCTTTTTATCTATAAGTTCCTGCATCTGATCATAACTGTTAACCCAGCGTTTCATCTCATAGAACATACTGAAAGACTCATCATAATATTTAATCCTTGTGTCTTTTTGTGCCTTGTATCCAAAATGATATTCTATCTGATCTGCATTGCTGCAATCTGCCACACATACCAGTGTAGGCAGCATGGGTACCCATTTCTTACCACCCTTTGTGTTATCAAGGAACTGTACTATATTTACAGCATCCAGTTTGATTCCTTCATTTAAAAGGTCATTATTATCATGCCTCTGGATATATCCGTAATCCAGATATGCTCCTGCTGTTGTATTGGAAGTTCCAAAATCTATAGACAGAATAGCTTCTGTTTCTTCTACATCGCGTATTTCCAGATCAGCAAGCGGTATTTTATAATAGTTGATAATTACATTCTGCTTCTGTTCAATATCATAATAATACTGATACAAAATATCGGATTCCTTTTTTTCAAAGAACATCAGATAATAAAATTTATGGTCACTTGGCAGGATAGGCTGACTTCCATCTCTCTCCAGATAGAACTTCTCGGGCTCCATTCCATCACTGACCAGATTAAGAATAGAGCAGATGGCTCCATCTTCACTAACCAGAAGAACATTGGACTCTACCAGATGATTGACTACGACTTTTGAAATATCATCCTTCTTGCTTCTGTCTATTCCTACCTGATATTTGTCATAGAGTGTCAAATCCAGATCATTATACAGAATAAGTCTGGCAGGATTATGTATGGTTCCTTCATCTTTAAGGCATGTACCCTTTTTGCGGAACAGAAGATTGGAGAGTCTGTCCATTCCTCCTTGTGCTACACGCCTGATGAGCAGTGCCTCTTTTTCTCCTCTGTATCTTAATATAGTCTCTATCAGTTCATACCGGTTTAATGGATCTGTAATTCCCTTGATGATCATTTCCTTGGTACAGATATCTCTTAACTGATAGGTAGTCATTTCCTCGAGATCTTTTCTCTTATATGTATTGGAATACTGCTTAACCGGAGCATTATCCAGATATAAGGAATAGGAATGTTTCCCTGCCATACTCCTTCTCCCTTCTGTGCGTATCTTATGGTGTATTCTGTTCGTTCATTGTCTGCTTAATAGCAGCTATTGTATTCGTAATAGATGTTACGACATCTGTTTTGCCCAGATTACTATATATGGATTTGGCTGTATTGAGTTCTTCTATGGCATCTGCATTGCTGCCATAGCCCATATAAGTCATTGCATCCAGAACAGCCTGCAGAGCCTTCTGTTCATCATCTCCATAGAGCAGCTCCTCCAGCTTGGCATCTATAGCATTGACCTTAACAGAATTGCCTGTCTTGACATAGACTTCTCTGGCGCTGTCATATGCTTCCTTTGCCTGCTGTATATTGCCCTTATGAGCCGCCTGTGCTGCTGCCTGCTCCAGATTTACTGCCTCTGCTTCTGCTTCCTGATTGGTCTGGTTGCTGAGCTTCTCATTCACATTGCTGATCTTTACAGTCAGGGCAGAAATAGCAGCATCTGCCTCTGGAATGTTATAGCTGGTCTTTGCCAGATTATACATATCCATTGCAGTGTTATAATCGGTAAGAGTCTGGGAATACATATTCTGATTAAGAGATTCGTCTCCCTTTGTTTCATAATTCTTACCATCTTTCATCGCTTTCTTACCATTTGCTGTATTAAGGTAATCATCTGCTACATTTCGGTTTGTCGTATCATCAATACCGTCTACTGCCTTAGATGCTGCAACAAACGACTCTACTGCATCATCATAATTCAGGGCTTCCAGAGAATCGATACCATTCTTCATATTATCCGCATACTCCTGATATGCCGTCATTGCATCAAGATATGATACGTCTTCGTTGTAATCTTCTTTTAAAGTATTGGCATTACTGATGGCTGATGCAAATTTATTGGATGCTTTTTTATATTCACCTTCTGTCAATGCTTCCATCGCCTCTGTCAGGTACCCTGATATTGCATTATATAATTCTACCTTTTTAGCATGGCGATATGCATTTGAACCTTCTTTTGCGCTGATCTTGTCAGCCAGTGTAATAGCTGCGTCAAATTGTCCATCAGCACCTGTGTAATTTACTTCATTCAAATAAGCAATACCACGTTCCTCATATTTAAGCATTTGTTTGATGTTTTTTTGATTGGAACGATATCTGGCAAAACATATTGTAAACGCGATCATTGCTACTGCCATAACAATGGAAATTATTATTTTGATAATTTTCTTATTCTTACTTGCTTTGGGATTTCGATATACCTTATTAACAAAAATAGCTGCAATCGTGTAATTCTCAAGAACTCCCTGCTGCTGACTAAGTACGACGTCTTCCATGTTGGTACATACCTGTTCAGGCTCAGATACTCCATCCGCTGCATCAAGCAGTTCTGCGTCTCCTACACTTTCCCAGATACCTCTTGTATACAGGAAAAGGATATCTCCATCATCCATTTTTCTCTTGGCTGAAATAACCGGACTGAAATGTCCTGACTGTCCTAAATAACAATACAGATTATGACGCTCTTCATGTGTCTCCAACTGATCCAGAGATATTTCCGACTTGTCTGCCATATTCTGACTTAAAGATGTGTCCTTTGTACGATATTTAATACGTCCATTACGCATTAACACCAGTCTTGTATTACCTGCATGTGCCCATCTTACATTTTTGTAATCACTGATCACCACAACCATACTTGCTTCCAGACGCATTTCTTTTGCCTCGTCAAGCAGAGCATGATGTGCTGTCATCATATATTGTTTCAGTTTATTCTTACTGATTCCCGGATCTTCTGAAAAAGCGGTAATAACTGCTGTAACTGCTGCTTTTGCGCTTTCCCTTTTTTCATCTGTATCAATACCATCAGCAATACAGTAGCACGCGTAATCTTTTAATTCTACAAACGCAAAATAATCTGCATTGTGCAGATAGCTACCGGGTTCAGATATGAACTTTGTTTTAAATTCAGAATTTTCCTTACGCATCTATATCTCCTACTTTACTTCCAGAATGATGATCGTGGAATTATCTTTACTGTTGACTTTCTTATTCTCTATTGCCTCCATGATCATTTCTGCTTTCTTCTGTGCTGTTCCCTTCCTGCTCATGATATTCTCAAGTTCAATTTGACCAATGACTTCTACACCATCAGAATATATAAGTATCTGATCTTTTTTCTTCAGCAGGATTGGTCTGTCTGATTCGCTTGCTTTCTTGAATCCATCATATCCCAGATAATTGACAAGTCTTTTATCCATCGGACCACCCATGGCTGCTTCTTTATTGATCGCACCTGCCAAGTATTGATCTTCAAGCCAGTTCTTCACATTTTCTTTGCGGTTGATCTCAATCAGTCTCCTATTTCTGATGACAGCAATATTACTGTCACCTACAGAAGTCCAATACATTTTTCCTTCTGCAAGCACAACTGCTACTGCTGTTGTACCACCTTTGGCTTCTCCAAATTCATCACGGATCCTGCCATTGGATAAAACTGCCGATGTCTGAAAATAATAACTGATATTATCTGTTGCATTTCTTCTCTCAAATTCATCCAGATAAGTCTCTACTGCTATTTTACTCGCCAGATTTCCATTAATATATCCTCCGATTCCGTCTGCCACAATTGCCATAACACCATAAGGCATGATACTGGTTGCGAAAGAATCGTCCTGTTTTTCTCTTGTTCCTATAATCTGGGCATTTCCTATCGCAACGGACAGATTACCCCCTATAGGACTGGCCTCATTATCCCTGCGATAGCGCAAATACATGCATACACCAAATACAGCCGCGATTACGCACAAACATATGATTACTGCAATTATAAATCTCATATCAGTTAATAGGTTAATCATTCCTCTTGTCTACTCCCACTCTATTCTTCTTTGGAATCGGCATTTTCTCCGTCTTTCCATTCAAAATGTTCTCCACACAGTGGTATAAAAATGAATTTACTCTGTCCTATCTCAATTACAGAAAAGGCACTCAGTGCAACAGGCGTATATACTGCTTCACCATTCAGATAAGCTAATCCTGAGGAATCACCCGGAAGCAGGTAGGTTGATCTGTTCTTGCTGTCATAAATAATAGCAGCATGGTTAATACGTGATATGGTATTATCTCCCAGAATCTGAATATGCATATTATCTGCTCTTCCGATAAAATTTTTACCTGCATGTATCTTATAATCCTTACCATACTGAGGACCTTCAATGCAGACAAGCCATCCTGTTACGGGATCTACACTCTCAGTTGTTCCATTAATGGACATGGTCTTATCCGGATCATCCACCATAAGTCTTCGATTATTTACCATATTAGAAGTTTCAAGATTTGTATTACAATACGGACACACATCTCCATATTTTCTTGCGCTATACATATGACCATTTTTACAACGATTTAATGCCATGTTCTTTCTCTCCTTTTATCTTAGCTGTAGCATTGCATTTGCAATATATATAATATCTCCGGCTTCCACTTCCACTGCTCCTACAAGTTTAACATCAAGAAGTGCGCTTTGATTTTTTTTCTTTACTCTGGTTCCGTTTTTAGAATCAATATCATCTACATACCATCCGTTATCTGTATAATTAAGGACTGCATGCTGTTTTGATATCATCTGTGCCATTGCTGAACCTGACAGATCAATATCTACCGGTTCTGTTTCTGTTCCTTTTCCAATTACAATAGCAGTTTTTCCATCTAATGACCACTTTAATAATTCATTGCCCTGTTCTCCTATAAGTGCCACGTAGCTGATTCTTGCCATGACAGGCATTCCTTTCTTCTGTGCACTGATGGGTACCTGATCCAGAGGGCTTACCGGTCTGACTGCTGCCTGTTCTCTTTTTCCCTGTTGTATTACCTGTGAACTGCTATTCACAGTAAAATTTCCTCGTTCTATTTGTCCATACTGATCGGGCATCATTTTATTCTTTATAAAGGTAAATCCAAATACTCCGGCTGTTACCAATGCAATATCTGTAGCTAAAATAATTATCAGCATATACAGTTCTGTATTTTCTTTTACAAACAGCATGCTCAATGCACCTATTGCGACCCATATAATTGCCTGTATGATTCCAAATGTATATTCCTTTATAAATGATGATTTCATGTTCTACCTCGACCATTTCCTGTATCTTATTTATCAACTTCATAGATACAAGCATAAATCCATATATGAATGAATTCAATAATGGATCTATGCTTATAATTCTATGTCTGTGCTACTGTTACTTAAGCTTCGTAACCGCCGTTTACTGTAATTGTACCAATTTTATCTTTCTTCTGTCTTACAACTAATGTGAAAGTACCTACACCTTCTACATCATCATAATTTTCATTGTAATCTACAACAAAAGCTGTAGGCATTGTGTACTCACGTACAACCTGTCCTGCTGCGATAGACTGAATTGTTACATTCTTATAGCACTCAGCCTTATCAGATGTGATCATTGCCCATTTTGCAAGATCTACAGTTCCTTCTGTACCATCATCAAGCATTGTTAAAATTTTACCTGTAATTGTTGCTGTTACAGCTACATCTGTTGTCTTAGCATTTGTATCATTAGGTGTACTTACAGCAAAGTCAACTGTCTTGATTGTTTCTACACCTAAAGTAGTTCCTTCAACATTTAAAATAAATCCCACTGTTTAATCCTCCTGATATTGTGTCGTTCTAAGTACTTTTCCTGTTATTGATTAATAGGAAAATCCACCCTGGTACTGAACAGTATTGTTCTTATCCTTTTTCTGCTTTAAGGTAAGTACAAATGTTCCAACGCCTGTTTCATCAGCAAATGTCTCTTTATAACCTACTACATAAACAGTATCCATGATGATTTGTCTTACTTCCTTATTACCGGATAATACATCAACAGTTACCTGGCCATAGCATTTTGCATCTTCTGCAGGAACTAAAGCCCACTGTGCGATCTTTACTGTCTCGTCTGCAACACCTGCGATATTTGCTCTGATCTTGCCTACGATCTCTACACCCATTCCTAAATCTGTAGAACGAGCATTGCTGTCATTTGGAGTCTGTGTCAGGAACTTAACAGATGACACTGTCTCAAGACCTAAATTGATACTTTCTTTTGCTTCAATTGTAACTTTAAAACCCATATTCTCCTCCTTATAATTTTATTGAGTTTTATATGCATTTGTTTTCCTAAAAACTAGGATGCACTACCGGATGTTGCTTTTGTAACAGAAACAGTAAGGTTCTTAATATTTCCGTTAAAGCCGATGTTGATATCGCACTGATTTGTAGTCTCATCAATTACGCTGTCGATTTCATCACCGCTCTGCATAATTCCATTAATGAAGTTCTTATCTGCACTCCATAAGGATTTCTGGCTCTTTGGATTATTACCAAAGAACTTCACAACACTATCCTGCTTAAAATCATTTGTCATGTATCTTAAGATTCTCTCAACATATGTACTTACCATAGTTTTGTAAAGGGAATCAAATGCATCATCTGCCATTGCAAGTGTTCTTGCCTTATATACCGTAATATTCTTAACTTCTTTGCCTTCAAGCTGACTGTTCTCAGATGCGAACATAAAGCCGAATCCCTTAGAATTAATTGCATTTTTTATGCTGTTTGTATAACCTGTGATCTCTTTCGCCATTGTTGTTACTGTTCTGAGAGAATGATCACCTGCTTCTATATCATAACGTACTCCCGGATACTTCGGTGATACATTAGCATAGAACTCTCTAAGATATTCAGGACACTGGTAAGCAGCTACAAGACCTGCTGCAATATAAGCTGCTCCTACATAAACTCCTTCGATCCAAAGTTTCATAATGTCTTCTCTCTCTTTAGATAAAACAGCTCCACCTTCATCAGTAACTGTCATCTTATTATCCAGTACAACACCTGATTTGTCCTTTGGAATTACTGTGAAGTTAGGAAGACAGCAAGATACGAATTCGCTGTAATCTTTCTTCATCAATAGTTCAGATTTGTCTACAAAACGCTCAATTCCACTGGTTGCTACATAGTTAAAGGTTGTATCTTCACCAGTCTGGAAATTATAGAACATTTGAATTCTGTATTCTTTGATCGTATCCAGTAAAGTAGCAAGTGATTCCATTGTATTGCCTGCAGCCTTCTGCTTCTGTACATTACCTTTGAAACGCTGTCTTGCCGCACTCTTTACTGCGCTTGGTTCTAATTCTACATCCGGAACGATACCAAGCCATACGGTATTATCATAATTGTTTTTTGTATTGACTGTATTTAAGTATGTTCTTAATCTTCCGATGTTAAGACTGCTTACTGTCATGTCAAGTTTAACATTGGTAACCAGAAGTGAAGGTCTCATCCCTTTATTCTTTGTTGCATACTGTTCAAAGAACATACGCACACCTAATAACTTTTCTACTAAAGGCTTAACTGTTTTTACGAAATCGTCTTTTGCCTTTTTGTAGAATTCAAGATATGTATTATAATTTGCAACTTCCAGTGCTGTATCAACCTGATCATTTGTTACTGCTGTCAATGGACAGAAGGTTCTTACAACAAGATTTTTTACATACTCGGATGGCTCTTCATTTACTTCATCATAATCATCCTGAAATGCTTCGATCAGACCTGCTGTATTATCATTTTTCATGACAAGAAGTTCATTCTTCTCCTTCTTAGGAGCCTCCAATACTTTTAATTCACCATTGTCTCCCATACTGAGTACACCAAGTTTTAATGTCTCGTTCTGCTGTGTAGAAGCTGACTGTGAGAAAAGAAGTCTTGTCTTGATATCTTCAATTGCCAGAGGAAGCATAGCCATAACGTTATTATAATTTTTGCTTGCCTCTTCAAACTTATAGTTAAGTTTATCACCAATATCCAGTTTCTTAGGATCTTCATCCTCTAATTCTTCGTATTTATCATACAGATAATGTATTTCCTTTCTTACCTGTTTAATATCATTCATGACTTTTTTAGGTGAAATCATGTCCAATACATTCTCAAATTTAAAGTCAACATTGATAAGTCCCTGAGCTTTTCTGGTATCAATCAATGTAAATAACATATTCAGGAAATCATTTTGTCTGTTCAGAGGAATTTCAGATACATATTCCTCAGGAATATTTTCCGGTTTTTCTAATGTGTAAAGAACACTCTGTGTATTTGCATTAAAAAATGAATATACTACCGGTTCAAACTTATCAAGAAATTCATCAAAGCTTCTTACCAAAAGCTTATCATGAATCTCTTTCATCTTATCATCATTAAGGCTTTCAAGATCCTTAGTATCACCTACTAATGTAAGCAGGTTAAGCTTTTCAGGATTGATTTCCTCAAAGAGGATCGTTCGGTTTGTTTGTGTGATTACTTCCATGGGTTACTTAATTCCTTTCTTTAATTAATAAATATATTATTATGCCATTAATACATGCTCCAGCTTCTTAAGGCTTTGCATTCTCTTGGCGGGGTCTCTTTCTATTGCTCCCATAATTGCAGCTTCAAGCTTAGGCGGTATCGGATGAAATTCCGAAATATCAGGTACTTCTTCACCTTCCATTTCATCCGGTGCCGGTAACTGATAATCAGTAAGCAGATAATACAGCAATACACCTATACTATAAATATCCGTCTGATATCCGGATGGCCTTCCATCATAAAGTTCCGGCGCTGAATATCCTCTGCTTACAAATTGTAGTGGTACACTCTCTTTTCCTTTATAACATGCTGAGCCAAAATCTATCAATACTACATTACCATCCGGACGTATCATGATGTTGGCAGGCTTTATATCTCTGTGAATGATTCCCAGTTTATGTAACTGCTTCACGATTCTGACAAGTGAAAGCATGCAATTTCGAACAGAGTATACCTGCCCACTATGTATACATTCTTCCAGACTGATTCCTTCTACATATTCCGTTACCAGATAAGTTGTTGCATTTTCTTCGAAATCATCTACATATTGTAATGTACATTTTGCATAAGGTCTTGTTAATCTGCTTACCTTTTTAACAATTTCACATTCCTGTTGGAATCCTTTTAAATACTGCCTGAACTGAGCTTTGCAGGTATTACTTCTACATACTATACTCTTTTCATCCATATCACGGTTGGAAAGCTTGTATGGACAGAATTCCTTGATAACGACCTGTTTACCTGTCTGCATATCATATCCCATATATACAATACTCATGGGTCCTATATAATAAGTCTCTCTAAGCTGATACCTGTTCTTCAGCGATATACCGACCGGCAGTGCTATATCATTTATTTCCATTTTTACTCGGCTTCCTTTTTCTCAAAATATCTCAATGAAAATTCCGATGCATTTTCTGGGAATGCTATGTATATAGTCTCTCCATACTGAACATGCGCCGGCACATTAGAAGATACTGTCCGGTCATTAATAAAGACTCCGCCATCTGTACAATGAACTAATAACAGTCCTTCTCCTTCATCATCAGGATAAAGACATATTTGATTAAGCTGCGGCAGATCTTCTTCAATTCCACTGCTCTGAAAAAGTTCCTTCAGAGAAACACCTGCCTCCGGATAATCTCTCAAATTCCATTCCATATCAGGTATATCATTTTTGCTCTTCAGATCTATAAAACATGCATGCAGATAACCTTTTAATACAGGTAACTTCTTTACCGGTTTCGGTTTTCGGTTAAATATATATATAATGATTACCGATATTCCTGTCGTTAAAATAATCAGAACAATAATTGCAGGTATAAGATAAGGATTGCTGTTTTTCTCCACCGTCTGCTCTTCAGTCTGTACCTGTGTTGTTTCCTGCATTGGCTCTTGTACTTTTTCAGGAGGTGTACTGGTCTCTGGAACTTCCCGGGTCTGCTCTTCCTCCTGAATAAACGTGCTCCTTATTATGGCATTGCCGCCTTCTTCGCTTCTATAGCATATTGACAGTTGTTCCTTTTTTGTGTCACTGCAACATATAATCCTGCTGTGCTTCGTTTCATATACGCTTATCTGTTTCTGCTGTGATACGACTTTGAAATCCAGTATCGGCTTGGATGCTTCGAATACAATATAAACTGTATTATTTTCAGGAATTTCTATTTCCTGTGTCTGAAGACTTTTCCCCAGTTTTACAGTATTTTGACCATTTTGACCTGTCGTTTTATATTGCATCGCAATGTCTGCGACTTTATTCATCATTTGCAAGGGACCTGAACAGATATTACTGGTTCCCTTTGTTGCTACAGACATTGCCATTAATTCATCTGCAATGTCAGAATCAGAAGTACACAGCCCTATTGTATGTATCGAAATACCTTGAGCTACCGCAATATTCTGGGCAGATTCCATGTCTGCATAGGAATCCTCTACTGTTCTTCCATTTTTGCTATCAGGTAAATCTGTTTTCCCATCAGAAATAAAGATCACAGTCTGATTTCTGTACGTATGATCCTGAGCAGCCAACATGGATATCCCGGCTTTTAATCCCAATCCGTTATCTGTGTCTCCCTGATATTCTACCTGTGATAATTGCTGCTTGATCTCACGAATCGTATCCTGATCTCTTCCCTGTACTAATTGGCTTTGATATACAATGTCTTCATTAAAAGCTACCACTCCAATACGGTCTTCCTCATCACATAAATTCAGAAGAAGTTCTATGCTTTCAAAACACAGTCGGTCCGCGTCCGTCTTTTTCATAGATCCACTCACATCAAGAATTACCACAATATCATCAGCCAATTCAGTATCAATGGCAGCTTCTCTGGCAAAACTTCTGATACTCGCAAACATAATCACAAATGTACATATAAACAGGTATAGTCGATATGTTTTCAAGTATTTCATTCCAACACCGTACCTTTCTTTTTTATTTTTTTGGAGTAAATCCAAAGAATTTTGCAAACTGGGCATTTACATTCATAAAGTCCGGTGCACTATTACCTGCTTTTTGTTTCTTGCTGTCCGTATATTCTTTTTCAAACTTCATTCCTGCACCCATACAGGCATCAAAGTCAAATCCCTGCCCAAATCCCATAAATGGATTTGCAGCTGACTTCTGCCTGGTTGCCTGAGACTGGTTGCCATGACTTTGTGCCTGTCCAAAACCATTTACACCGTCTGCAAGCTCCCTGTCATATTTAGCACGCTTACCTTCATCACTTAGTACAGAATAGGCCTCGTTAACATCTTTGAACATTTTTTCAGCTTCTGCATTACCGGGATTGATGTCCGGATGATACTTTTTTGCAAGTTTTCGAAAGGCATTTTTTATTGTTGTGCTGTCTGCATCCTGTGATACACCCAGCATTTGATAATATGTTTTATCCATTACTGAACCACCTGAAATTTCATCTCTTCCGTAGCAAATCTCAGCAGATCACCCTGGAATATCTCTATTGGTGTTCTTGAGGGTACTTGTCTGCCATTTACAAAAGTTCCATTTGTGGAAGCATTATCTGTTACAAAATAGTGACCATTCTTACAAGTAATCTCAGCATGTTTACGACTGATGGAACTGTCATTGATTACATAATCTGCTACTCTGCTCTTGCCAATAACAAACTCCTGCTTAGTTATTGTAATCTTTTCACCTGTTTTTAAATAAAGCAGCGATGCTCCCTTATTTTGTCTTCTGACGCGGTTAGGATCTTCATCATTTCCCTGATTCATAATATTATTCCAAAATGCAGGGTCAAGAACTCCCGTTTCACCATTCTGACTGTACTGTCCCTCATATCGGTTACTCTGTTCCGGTTGTGGTGATACAACATTCTGTATCGGTGCAATTGGGGATGCAACTGTTGATTCCTGTACAGGTGGCAACTGGTTTGTCGTCACTCTGGCTGCTTCCATTGTAGCTGCCATAGTGGGTATGGGCTGTTGTTGTACAGGTTGTACATCCGGTATTATTGGCTGAACAACAGGAGGAACCGGTTGTATTTGCTGCTGTTGTGGTATCTGTTGTATATTGGATACTGGCTGCTGTTGCACAGGCTGCACCGTCTGTGGTGCCACCTGTACAGATTCTCCTGTCAGCCAGAAGTGAATTTTATCTGCTATCTGTCCTAATGTTATAATTCCTGTCTGATCCATAAAAGAAAGATATTCATATACTGTCTGCAGAAAATCTTCTCCCTGAAATACAGCGGTATATGCCAGTGTTTTAAGATACTCTTTGATTTCCACAATTTGTAGTCCGCTGTCTCCTACATACACCTTAAAAAGCACATGTTCATTGACTACTTCAATTTGTTTGAGATCAAAATCTGCATGAAGACCATTTTCCATACACTTCTGTTGCATATCAACAATCTGCCTAACAAACTCAAGAAAATTCTTTTTGGAAATACCTCTCTTTAAATATGCCTCTGCGGTATTATCCATATCAATTTGTATCTTTGCATCAACATTTAAATATCTTCTGGGAATTGCATTTACTGATTCTAAATTGCCTGATGTCATGCTTATCTCCTCTCCTATTTAGCCGCTGCCGGTTTGTTGCCGATTTTCTTCTTTTTGAAAATCACAATGCCGATACCCGCCATAATTACAGCCGCTGCTGTTGCAATTGTTGCGGCGATTGCTTTCTTATCATTTGTGTAACGAAGCCATGCATTCGTAGAGATTGTAAATCCTGTTGCCGTATTTTCATCTTCCAATGTAACAATACTGTTACCGGCTGCATCGGCTGCATAGTAGCGCAGAGACTGTTTCTTATCACTGCTTGGAAGTGTCAGTGTAACAATATCCCCTGCTTCTTTTGCCATATCCATATAATTATATGTCTCTACTACATTACCCTCTTCATCTACAAGAGTAAAGTATGCTTCTGTTAATTTGAAGTTATCGGACACATATACATTGACATCCTTGGACTCTTCAACATAAAGCTGTCCATCTTCTACACCCTCAATTACAACAGTAGGAGCTGTGTTATCAATAATAAATGTCAGATCTGCTTTCTTCTCTGTCAGCGTATTATTGACTTCGTTGCCGGCTGCATCCTTGGAATAGAACATGATATTGTAGATACCTTCCTGCTGGAAAGATTCTCTATACAATGTGTAATCATATTCATATCCGATCTCGTCGCTTCCGTTTACCTGTGTTCCAACATAGACTGCGTTTTTATCGTTAGATGATGGTCTGCCTTTCTGCTGTCTGCTCTGAACCATCTCACCATTTCTGGTCACATATACTTCAAAGTCATTTACTTCACTTACATTCATTTCCTGAATATGTAGATCTCCCAGATCTTCATAACGGATATAAGCTCTGTCTACCAGGCTGGATATCTGGCTTAAGTCATATACAGAACCATGTCTGTTCAATGCAAAGCGGTAACTCAGTTCACTTTCATTACCTGCTTTATCTGTAGCAACTACTGCTAACGTATAGATTTCATCCGGTTGTTCATTTACATTTGTTAGTGCATATGTATAACCACTCTCACTGCCTGTCTGGCTTCTTTTCAGCTCGATCTGCTGTCCTTTACTGTTCTGCAGAGTGATCTTTACACCTTCTGCATCATAGTTATTATCCGCTACAGTTACTGTAGGATTCACATCTCCTGCATTTGCAGAATGGTCTGCCACACCATTGATTTCAATTGTTGGTGCATTGCTGTCGATATAAAATTCTTCCGGTGTGAAAGTATCTATTGTATTACCTGCAAGGTCTGTATAGTTCACACTGTAAGTATAATGCTCATCCTGGTTGAAATGGATCGTTATTTTATGTACATCACCATTATGTGTCCATCCACCAACAGATGCCTGTGGAGTAATAGATGCCTGGAAATCCTTTTCGTCAAAATTATGCTCAGTAATAGAAATCGTTGCTGTTCTTGCCTGATTATAATAGTTCTCTTTCCATGCCTGATTATTGTCATAGCTTACTTCAACTACCGGCTTGGTCTTATCAATCGTAAATGTATCTGTCTTGGCAATTTCAGAATCATTACCTGCAAGGTCTGTACATTCTACCTCAAAGGAATAGTCTCCATCTTCTGCAAATGTAATATAAGCAGTATGTGTTATGCTGTTCTCATTAGTACTCCAGCTTGATGCTGCAGGTGTCAGGGAAGGATCTTCCACGCCATCTTTGTAAATTCTGAATGTTACCTGATTAGGATCAAAGTTCAGCTCTTTAATATCAATTCTGGCTACCCTGTTTGTATTGTAGTATCTCTCATTCTGTGCTGCATCTGTGTCAAAGCTGATTTCAATCTCTGGCTTGGTTACATCGATTTTCAACTCTTTGGTCGTTGTTACGGTGTTGCCTGCATGATCCGTTGCAGTAACTGCAATATATGCATGATTACTTTCATTCTGCGCTGCATTGATGATCAACTTGTCATCACTGTACTTCTGACTGCTCCTGATCTGGTCAAGTGACAATACTGAAGCTTCATTGCTATACATGCTGACATTTGCCTGTGTTGCATTACCATCTTTACCAACTGTATAGGTTACACTCTTAAGACCTGCATAATTATCATTGTTAGGTGCATCTACAACATGTACAGATACCTCTACGTCCTTGTTGTAGAATTCTGCTTCATTTTTGCCCTTAGGTGTGATCGTGATCTCCTGTGATGTATCACCTGTAGGGATCATGTTGTCTGATACAACACCATCTGTCCATGCTTCGGACTTGTTTCCTGCGCCATCAATTGCACATATGTATACCAGACCTCTGTTGCATGGATCAATACTGATAGAATCCGTACCTGCGCCGCTTCCTGACACACCACCCTGTTCTTTGGTAAGTGTCATGGAGAAACTCTTCTTCTCACTGATTCCATATTGCGCCTGACCGCTCATGCTGATGCTGCTCTTTGAAAATACACGGTAGGATATTCCTTCTGAAGCATCCAGATGAACCGGCATACTTGCACCATCTGCTGTTGCTGTAATCTGATTAGGAGCTATGAAATCTGCCTTTATCTCATAAGTAGTAATGTTAGAACGATTACCCGCTGCATCTTCTACATATACTGATAATTCATTGATACTGTCACTATTAATATTAATTATTCCTGATTCCAGACTTGTCAGACTGTTCGGATCATTATAATCAGATACCTCTACGATCTTACCTGATTCTTCATCTAAAATTCCACGATAGAAGCTACGTTTATTTGTACTTACATTTCCATTTTCATCTTTTGTTTCAAATGTATATACGATACCTGCTGCCGGTGCACAGTTCTTTGCATCATATTCAGGATATGCGAAACTGATGCTTACCGGTCCAGTCTGCTTATTATACCAGCCTGTAGAAGAATCCGGTGCAACAGTTGCTGCCACATTAGCGACTTCCAGATCCTGCTGCCAGATCTTGATTCTGCTGCTGTTGTTATTGATATCTTCCGTATGTGTTGTCAGTGCCGCATTAGATTCTGCTCTGAAATATAAAGTACCATTCATTCTTGCTGATTCTGTAATACCCGCCATTACTTTACTTTCACTTGCTTTGTCGCCATACTGCATGGTTCCTTCTTCTGTACTCTGTGTACGATCAAGTATGGTTCCTAACACAACTTTCATATCTTTTTTATTTATATCCGTCCAATGCACATCATCCAGACTGATGTTACTTCCTGCCTGAATAAATGTATACTGATATTGATAAATACCTGATGTCTGTTCACCTGTAAGTAGAGAAATCGCATAGCGAAGCTGCTGATTTGTCCATTCACCTGTATACTGTACTTCATTATCATTCTGGTCAATATTTACATAACCTACAATCGGAACTACCTTATCCACACAAATTCTTTTGCCGTATTCTGCAACTTCACTTTCATGTCCAAGGTAATCAATTGCTTTTACAGATATAGTTCCATAGATTTTATTTTCATCAAGTAAAATACTGTATGCGTCCTTATATCTGTCCTCCAATGAAACAGGTATTGTTTCCGTTTTTCTTGAAGTACCATACTGTACTACTAACTCTTTAATACCGGAACCTGCATCAACAGATTTATTGCTTCCCTGTTTCTCCCCTGTGTAACCTGTCAATGTAACATTTTTTGAGAAATAGTCAATGCTTTCTGTTGAATGAATACTTGCCTTCTCATCTGCTGCTAACTGAGTGTTCCATGAAGGAGCTGTAGTATCCACTGCGATCTGATCCAGTGTAAACTGTCCATTCTTTATATCCTGACTTGAGATATTTTTATCTCTGTCACAGAAATAGAAAATATAATTTTGTGGTCTGGTATTGTCAATGACCATATTTCTGGCTTCTACATATATCCAGCTATCACCACCGTCTGTACTGTATGCGATTTCCTCATATAAGTTATTCTCACCTAATGCAAGTTCGATATTTTCTCCATACCAGTTTTCAGTGCCAACCTTGGTTGCACTTTTCAGGAACTCATCAAGTGACATATTATTTAATGTGAAGTCAACATTCTCAGGTGATTCAACCTTTACCTTTACTGTCTTGGTGCAGGTTTCATAAATATCATATTCTGAGTCATCATCTGCAGTCAGCGTCAAAGTGGTTTCTCCACCCTTTAACGTGCGGAAATTTCCATCATCATCTATTTCAATGATTGTCGGATCTGCTGCCTTTATCTTGCAGCTTACAGGACGTTCCTCTATATATTCGTCTATTTCACCAGTGATCTCATAATACAGCTTATTGTTATCATGATTATATTTTACAGTTAATGTATCCTGTACATTAATTCCTAAAGGTTCCTTTTTCAGTTCAATGCCGTCAAATATTTTGCTGTATGGTTCAAAATATACAGGAGCTGTTAATTTTGCATAATTTGCCGTTGCCGTAATTGTATACTTGATTCCACTTGCAAGCATATGTGCACTTGCCCGATCAACTTCATATACATAAGTTGCCTTACTTCCTTTTAGTTTTCTTCTTTTTAAAGTTGCTGCTAAAGGAATCTGTTCTTTATCGTCAGATGCAACAAGTGCAAAATCAATCTTATTAACATCATCTTTCGTCAAATTATCAAAATCTGATTCCATAGTTACCGTTATCAGCATTTTTTTGTTCTTGCCAAATATAACGGATAACTTGTTTTCATTGACTGTAATGTCACCATGGAGATTTATTTTATGTACGCCAAATTCAAATGTTTGAGATGCTTCTTTATACACACCATTTTTTGCATACTTTATCGTAACATAGTATGGAGTTTCACTGTCCGACAGAGCCGTTCCCTTTACTATGAAATCTTTACCGTCTTTTTGAATACTTAAATGCTTGGCATCTTTAATCTCTTTACCATCTTCATCAGATTCATAACATGTAATATCTTTAGTGTCAACGCCTGTTTCATATTTGAATGTTACTTTTTCTCCATATTCATGGCTTGTCTGTGTACAGCTTGGTGTATACTTAACTTCATTATCCAGTTTTGCAAAATTTAAAGTAACAATCTGCTCATCAGCATCATAATTATCATTACCCGAATAATAGAAACGAAGATAAGCTGTTGATTTGTCTTCATTATTACTGTTATTATTCTCTACTGTAATATTTTTCTGTGAAAAATTATTCACTTTAATACTAAGTTGCTGTTCACTTACTGGCTGTCCATCTTTATCTACCTCTGTACAGGTCACATCAGCAAGATTATATTCTTTTGGTATTGTATATGTGATTTTATCACAGTACATGTAAGGATCGTTATTCTTGTCAGCAGTATATGTAATCTGTGCTTTTTTTCTAACAAGTGATAATTTATAGGTCTGCTTCCATTCCTTATATATATTATTTCCTGCATAAATTACAGTAAAGTAAACATCTGCCGTCGTATCTTTCTTGAGATTTGCTACAATAATACTGTATGATTTATCATTTTTATCATATGTGATCTTTACATTACTGTTTCTGACCGCCGCACCCTGTTCATCAGATACAAAGTACTTGGCATCACCAACGAAAATACCATCTGTTAATTCATATTTTATATCTTCATTAAAATAGAACGCATCCTGCTGTACTTCAAATACTGCAGTCTGATCCAGCTTCTCAACAGTTACTGTTTCAGCAGTAATTTCTTCCACATCTGCTACTGCCTGTAACTGATATTCTCCTGCTGCATTTACTGTAAACTCACCTTTGATCATGCAATCGGAAGCCTGACCGTTTGAACTGATCAGTTCATTTATGATGTCCTCCTGATCATAATTTCCATCGGTAATTTTATTTCCATTGTTATTGATCGTATATTTTTTCTGTTTCAGACTGTACTCGATCTCATCCTTTCTGTCATTTAATGAGATCTTATCATCCATACCGTCTAATGCAATATCTGTTTTCAATGCATAGGATATCTTATAACCGATACATTCCTCTTCATCCATAATCTTATCAACAGATGTAACATTAAGTGAAGTCGGGGTAAATTCTTTTATGCTGATTGCCTCAGGTACTGTTACTTCTATGTCTTTTGTCTTTGATGTATCTGACAGATCATCACCTGTTACTTCAATGCTCACAGAATATTTACCGCTCTGTGTGATCTTAACTGTACCAGACACGGAAATTGTCTGAGCATCATCACCTTCCCTTAATGAGAGTGTCTGAGTATCTACAGTCTGTACTTCATCGTCGTCATTCTTAATGACCAGTTTTACAGTACAGCTCTTGGAAATCGGTTCCGGTTTAACCGGATTTAAGAAATTAGGATCAACATCTGTATCTGTGTCAGGATCTCCATCTGTATCAGGATCTGTATCTGTGTCAGGATCTACTACAAGAGTTGAGTCTATCTGTAATGCTGCCTGTGCAGAACCGCTTATTTCTGCCTCATAATATCCACTGGAGCCTTCTTTTCCACTTACATAAGACAGATTAATATCATTTAAAACAACATTACTGATCTGAAGTGAGGCGTCAGCACTGTAAACTGCTATTCCTAATGCATCTGCTGTCGTTTCTTCCGTTGTTGTTTCCTCTTCGGATGTCGTCTCTTCTTCCGTTGTTGTTTCTTCTTCGGATGTTATCTCTTCTTCTGTCGTTGTCTCTTCTTCGCTACCTGTTTCCTCTGTTGTCAGTTCTGTTGTTTCTTCTTCCTTTGAAGTTTTTGTCTGATCTTCAACTGACTCCTTTTCCTTTGAAACCTCTGATGACCGGTTTGCTTCTTCTGCTTCCGAATGTTGCTCTGCTTCATTCTGAACAGCTTCTTTGTCATCTTCCTCCTGCACATCTGCCTGTGCTATCGGAGTTGTTTCCTCCACATCAGTTTCTGCAGCTACTGTCTGTATAGGATATGAACTTGTCAAAAGTGCACATACCATAACCAGACAACTGATTCTTTTCACTGTTAACTTAATACTCCTCTTCATTTCCTTCTTACCTTTCCTACATTATGTTAAAGTACCAGTTCTGTATGAATAAAGGTAATGTCCAACATAATATCGTTCTTGTTGTCCTGTTCATCCTGACTGACTAATAGTACCGTATCCTGGGTGTCTCCTAATACTGTTGTAACATCTTGTCCTTTATATTGATCATCTATATTTCCCTGTTTTTGAAGCAACTTTGTAATATCTTCTGTTTGCATTTGCAGTCTTCGTGTACGAAGTTCCTCATGTAGAAGATCATTTGTACTGATCTTCTGTGTCACATGCTCTGCCATTGCTTTATTCTTATGTACTGGTGGTAATTTCTTACCTCTAAGAATCCGCCAGGCTCTCCTTACATCAAATACAAAAAATAATACTACTGCAACTATCGTCAGAATTATCATTGCACCGAGAAACAGTCTCGACAGCAATATCATCTGGTCAACTGTCATGCTCATTCCTGTTTCTCCTCCTTATAACTGGACCGTATCATGGGTTCTGCCTGTTTCATCAGGTTTCTTATATTATTTATTTCTTCGTCAACCTTGCTGTTGGAACTGTGTTCCATCGCATCAATATCTGATGAAATTTCATTATATACAGTCATGATATCCTCTTTTGTAATGCCATCTTCTTTCAGGTATTTTGCATATTCTGTAGAACGTGTGATAATCTCCTGATACAGCCTGAGAGTTATCAATTCTCTGTCTGGTGCCGCATCATTAAGCTTTTTCAGTTCTATCAGATTCTGCCAGTATGTACCATACATACCTTCATCTGTGCCTTCTATCTGTGCAGCAATAATTTTCTTATAGAAATTGCCTATTTCAATATAAATATTACAACGTTTATATTCCTGCTCCATTCCTTCCATATTTGCATAATAGGAAGCTGCCGTAGTGAACCATGGAACCGCTGTGGATTGTCTGCTTTCCTGATGTTCATAGTAGAACCAGTAAGCATTTCCAATACGGAAACATAAATCTGCATATTCCTGTTTATTGGTTTCTTCCAGTTTCTGAAGATATTTCTGTGTACTGGCATTGAGCCGGATCAATGTTTTTTCCTCATCGTCTGTGAAAACACCATCTTCAATAAAATTATCTATCAGACCTAAATAGGCATCTTCTTTCGTACTATCTGTATTGATTGCTTCAAGGTAATATGCTTTTTTATCTTCCTGACTACTGGCTTTCTGCGCAGCATCTATAAGATAAGCATATTCACTTTTCTGCTGTCCTCTGGCTGATACATGCATCGTAACTGCCATGACTCCACATAAAACCGCCAGTGCAGCACTGGTAGCAAAAGAAATTACACGATGTTTATATTTGCGTATCATGGGAGCATCCAGATCTCTGTAGTTCTGAAGCGCATACATAAGCTCTTCTGCTGTCTGGTAACGATCTTCAGGATTTTTTTGCGTACATTTTAAAATGATTCCTTCTAATCCGCTGGACAAAGACGCGTCCCAATAAGTAATCGGATACATTTCGTAAGGTGGTTCGGAAGGATTATGTCCTGTAAGCAAATGGTACATAGTAGCTCCCAGGCAATATATATCTGTTCTGGCATCTGTCTGACCCTGCCCTCCAAACTGTTCCGGTGCTGCGTATCCCTGTGTTCCAAGACACGCTGTATCGCCGCTTGCCCTTTCCTTATATTCCCGGGCTGTACCAAAATCGATCAGCACAACGCTTCCGTCATACTTAAGCATAACGTTTGAAGGCTTCATATCACGATATATGATAGGAGGTTTTCTGGTATGCAGATAACATAGCACATCACATAACTGGATTGCCCAGTTAACAACGTCGTCCTGTTTCTGCGGTCCATACTCTTTTATTACCTTATCTAAAGTAATACCTTCTATATAATCCATGACAATAAGGAAGTTATCATCCTGATCAATTATATCTATAATACTGGGCAGATTATCATGTTTAAGCTTCTTTAAAAGATCCGTTTCAACAATCAGGCTTTGTCTGACTACTTCAAAGTTTTGAATGCCGTCTTTACGGACTTCTTTAATCGCCCATGGCTTATTCGCTTTTTCATTGATGGCAAGGTAAACAGTACTCATACCGCCCTGACCGACTTTACTCAGTATTCTGTATTTACCATCTACTATGGACCCTATTTCTAACATGTTTCTCTACCTACCTGAATCAATACCGCCGAAATATTATCTCTCTCTCCACGCTGTTTAACACGTTCCACCAGACTTGTCAGATTCACCTGCATGACCTTTTGTGTAAGATTCTGCAGTGGTCTGCACAACTGATAGATCTCATCCGGTGTAATAACATGGCGAAATCCATCTGAGCAGACCAGATAAGCGGCTTCTCCATTGATATTACCACTGTAAAACGCAGGAAGCAGTTTCTGTGTTACGCCGATACACTGTAAAAGCACATTGCGCCGGCTGTCTGTCAACGCCTGTTCTTTCGTGATAATTCCCTGTGCCAGTTCTCTTGCAATTAATGTCTGATCCTCTGTGATCTGCCGGCAGCCATCTGATAACTCATATAACCTGGAATCTCCTACATGTATGGCATAGTATTTATCCTTTAAGAATAGAACTGCCGTAATAGTCGTTCCCATTTCTACGCCCTGGCTTGCACCGTATTCCTTTATCTTCTGATTCATGGAATAGATAATATCTTCCCAACTGTTTCTGATACTCTCTCCTGTCCATTCTGCTCCGGGCGCCATAAATTGTTCCTTGAACCATTTATCGAAGGCCAATATAACATTTCCACTGGCTACTTCACCCAGCGAAAGTCCTCCTAAACCATCACATACAACTGCCATACACACCTGACCTGCTGATGTCTGTGCAATTTTAACAGTGAGACTATCCTGATTGATTTTTTTAACGATGCCGGCATCCGTAACTGCCGTTGCCATATATCTCATTTGTGTCCTCATTTCTGATACATTTGTGACTTTTTTACTATTTCATTTGCCTTAAACAAAAAAATTGCCTAAACTACTATTGTAATCTACGCAACCAAATAATAAACCAGCTTTGTTTATTATCATTTTACACAATTTTTAAATTCCCCTCTAGCTGCTCTCTCATATACAACGAATTATAATATATTTTGCGACAAAAAACAACAAAATTTTCCAACATCATACTATATAATTTTATAAAAAAGTTATTTTTATTTTATAAATGCATTTTTCATGCATGCATTTGCATCTTTTGTGCACTATCAGTGTGTTCATTCTACAAATGGCAGTTAACATAAAAATCCCACAGGAATATGCCCTGCGGGATTTTTATAATAATCATACGATTCAATTATTCTGTAATATCTGCATACATGAAGTACCAGTATCCATAAGCGGAATGCCAAGCACCTGTAATCTTGCTGCTCTGTAACCAGAAGTCATTGTAGTAAGCAAGAGGAATACATCCAGCCTGATCCATTAAGATATCTTCTGCTGTATGAAGTGCTGTAGAACGCTCTGCTGCATCCAGAGTAGATCTTGAAGTATCAATAGCTGCATCAAAGTCAGCATTGCTGAACTTACCATCGTTGTTACCGTTTGTTGTGCAGAACAGCTCTAACATGTTAGAAGGATCGCTGTAGTCGCCTACCCAGCCATTACGTGCAACTTCGAAGTCACCTGAACGGCGCATAGGAGTGAAGCTTGACCACTCAACGATATTAACCTGAAGATCAATACCAAGTTCAGCCCAAGCCTGCTGTAAGTACTCAGCTACTACCTTATGATAACCGGCATCATTTGTTGTATAACTGATTGTAGGGAAGCCTTCTCCATCAGGATATCCTGCATCTGCAAGAAGCTGCTTAGCTTCTTCAAGATTAGCTTCGAAATTAGCTGTATCAATGTATGGCTGACCGCCGTTAGCATTGTCCATGAATTCCTTGCCGTCTGTATCCATCCAGCCAGGTCCCATTAAATTGCCTGCTGCTGTATAAGTACCCTGCATCAGAGTGCTTGCAACATATTCACGGTCAATAGCAAGGCTTAATGCCTTACGCACATTAACATCCTGGAAAACTTCGTTCTGAAGATTCAGGCTGATGTAGTAAGTACCAATGATTGGATCTACATAGAAATCATCTGTACCCTCAAGACTTGGGATTTCTTCTGTAGGTACATCCTTAATCAGTAATACTTCGCCTGTCTGGTATGCACTGTAAGCTGCATTGGAATCCTCCATCAGGACGAATTTCAGTCTGTCAAGCTTGATAGCATCTGCATTCCAGTAGTAAGGGTTCTTGCTGAATGTGATGTGAGAACCAGGAACCCACTCTGTCATGTAGAAAGGTCCGTTAGATACATATGTTTCAGGAGCTGTTGCCCAAGCTTCACCGTTAGCTTCGATAGTAGCTTCCTGAACAGGGCTTAATGTAGCAAAAGCTGCAAGGCTGCCGAAGTATGAGCAAGGATTAGCCAGTTCTACTACAAGTGTAGAATCATCAGGTGCTGTTACTGCAAGTGCATCAAGGTTGCCTTCAATTGCTTCATCATAGCCCTTAACCATACCAAGAACTGTCTCAGCATAAGGAGCTGCTACTTCAGGATCACATACACGCTTCCAGCTGTATACGAAATCATTTGCTGTTAAATCAGAACCATCTGACCACTTTAAGCCATCTCTTAAATGGAATGTCCATATAAGACCATCCTCAGATACTTCATAAGACTCTGCCTGTCCTGGCTGAAGAGTTCCGTCCTCACCTACAATAAGCAGGCACTCATAAGCATGTAATAACATGTTACCGCCATCTACTGCACTGTTCAAAGCGGGATCAATTGTTTCAGGGTCAGGTCCGATCTGAACTGCAAGTTCCTTATCGCCTGTACTCTCTGTTGTTGCAGCTGCTGCATCTGTTGTAGCTGCCTGTGTCTCTGATGTTGCTGCATCTGCTGCAGGCTGTGTATCAGCTGTTGATGCAGATGAACCGCAAGCTGTCATGCCCATGACCATGCATGCAGCAAGCATGAGAGAAATTACTTTCTTTTTCATACCATATCCTCCTCTATGAAATAAAAGTTGTAAATATATAAACACTATGCAGAAATAATACTGCATAACTGCCTATCAATATAAATCATACGCATGGATGGTGACATGCTACATAATGACCGGCTGATATCTCTCTCCACTCCGGCTGTTCTGCGGTGCACTGTTCTGTCGCATAAGGACATCTGGTGCGGAACCGGCAGCCTGAAGGTGGATTCAGCGGGCTTGGTACATCACCCTCCAGAACGATTCTCTTGCTTTCTCTTGCCTTCTTAGGATCGGCAATCGGAATCGCAGAGATCAGGCTTCTGGTGTATGGATGTACGCTGTGTGTCGTCAGCTCATAGCTGTCTGCCAGCTCTACGAGCTTACCCAGATACATAACACCAATACGGTTGGATATATGCTTAACTACTGACAGGTCATGGGCAATGAACAGATAAGTCAGTCCCAGTTCCTGCTGGAGATCTTCAAACATGTTGATAACCTGCGCCTGAATGGACACATCCAATGCAGATATAGGTTCATCACAGACAATAAACTGTGGATTGACTGCCAATGCCCTGGCAATACCTACACGCTGTCTCTGTCCACCTGAGAATTCATGGGGATAACGGTTGGCATGTTCAGAATTCAATCCTACCCTGCGAAGCATTTCAATAATGATATCATATCTTTCCTGCTTATTGGCAGCAAGCTTATGAATATCAATAGCCTCTCCAATAATATCGGCTACTGTCATTCGAGGGTCAAGGCTTGCATATGGATCCTGGAACACAATCTGCATCTTCTTACGATATGGCAGCATATCTACTGCAATCTTCTTCTCACTGTCAAAGATTACCTGATCATCAAAGATAATCTTACCTGCGGTCGGCTCATACAGACGTAACAAAGTACGTCCTGTTGTAGTCTTACCACATCCTGACTCTCCTACAAGTCCAAGAGTCTCTCCTTTATTTACATAAAAGGATACATCATCAACAGCCTTTACATATTTCTTGTTCTTGCCATAGCCACCGGCCGGGAAATATTGTTTCAGGTGCTGTACTTCAACTAACTTATCGCTCACCTGTCTCTCCTCCTTCCATCTGTGCCTTCTGGTTCATCCAGCACTGCGTATAATGGACATCACCAAAGGTCGTAACAGGCGGCATCTCACGCAGACATATTTTCATGCAGTTATTGCAGCGTGGTGCAAATGGACATCCCTTGGGCGGATTTAACAAATCAATAGGAGTACCTTCAATGGGAACCAGTTTCTCATGTTCCTTGGCATCCAGCTTGGGAATACTTCTGAGCAATCCCTTGGTATATTCATGCTTTGGCTCATAGAATATCTCATCTGTTGTACCATATTCTACAATTCTGCCGGCATACATAACTGCGATTTTCTCACACATGCTGGCTACAATACCCAGATCGTGAGTAATCATGATAATTGCCATTCCAAGCTTATCCTTCAGTTCCATCATCAATTCAAGAATCTGCGCCTGAATTGTAACATCCAATGCAGTAGTAGGTTCATCTGCGATCAGAAGCTTGGGTTCACAGGCTAATGCGATTGCAATCATGACTCTCTGACGCATACCACCGGAAAGCTCATGGGGATACTGCTTTAATCTCTTCTCCGGCTCATTGATACCTACCAGAGTCAGCAGTTCCTTGGCACGCTCATGTGCTTCTTTTTTCTTTTTATCTGTATGGAGAAGGATAACCTCCTCAATCTGATTACCAATTGTATATACAGGGTTCAAGCTTGTCATAGGGTCCTGGAAAATGATAGATACTTCATTTCCTCTGATCTTACGCATCTCTTTCTCTGTCATTTCATTAATTTTGTGTCCGTTAAACTCCAGTGTTCCTCCAATAAGCTTACCCGGATATGCAGTCAGCCCCATCAGGCTGTATGCTGTAACAGACTTACCGGAACCGCTTTCTCCTACGATTCCCAATACTTCGCCTTCCTTAACATGTATGGACACATCGTTCAGTGCCTTTACTTCACCCGCAGGGGTAAAGAAGGATAGGCGCTCATGATTGATATCTACAAGATATTCTGACATAATTTCCTCCTATGAACCTGTCTATGTTAATTCTTGAGCTTAGGATCAAATGCGTCTCTAAGTCCATCACCCAGCAGGTTAAAGCTCAAAATAATCAAACTGATCAGTATTGATGGAATAAACAGCAGATACGGATATGTATTAATACCGTTTATTGCTTCACTCGCCAGACTTCCCAAAGATGGAAGCGGTACTGCAACACCAAGTCCCAGGAAGCTTAAAAAGCTCTCTGTAAAGATGGAAGAAGGAATCTGCAAAGTAGTTGTTACAATCAAAGTACCAATACAGTTCGTCAACAGATGCTTCTTAATGATTCTGCCATTCTTTGCCCCCAGTGCTCTTGCTGCAGTAACATACTCGCTTTCCTTAAGCATCAGGATCTGGCTTCGTACCATACGTGCCATACCTACCCAGTAAAGCAGGGCAAATACGATAAAGATACTGATAAGATTCGTACCTACTGTCTGTACCCAGCCAAAACCGGGAACCTGTGCCAGTGATTCCAAAGGACTCTTAATGGCAAAGGACAGAAGTACAATTAGCAAAACATCAGGAACTGTATAAATAATATCTACGATTCTCATCATGACCAGGTCTACCCAGCCTCCGAAGAAGGCTGCAACAGAACCATAGATAGAACCGATTACCAGAATGATTGCAGTCGCGATCAAACCAACCATCAAGGAGATTCGGCTTCCCATCATAACACGGATCGCATAATCACGTCCCATCTTGTCTGTACCAAGAATATGAGGGAATACGCTCTCTCCTGCATCGATTCTTGCCAGCTCATCAGCAGAATACTGCATCGGAGCCAGATTATTTGCACCCTTGATCTGTGTCTTATAGGAATAAGGATAGAAGGAAGGTACGATAAATGACAGGATCATGATCAGTATGATAACGACCAGACTTACCATTGCTACTTTATTCTTACGAAGTCTTCGAAAGCCATCCTTCCAGAAGCTTACGCTTTCACGCATGACTACAAGACTTTCTTTCTCTTCATTTGTTGCCGGAAGGAAATCATCCGGATTCAACTTCATCTGAAAACTGATTGGGTTCTCTTTCATTTCTCTATGTCCTCCGTTAATTGAGCTTAATACGAGGGTCTACAATTTTATAAATAATATCAACAATCACATTCATTACGATCAGAAGGGTCGCAAGGAAGATTGTAGTTCCCATGATGACCGTATAATCACGGCTGGAAATGGAACCGATGAATTCACCGCCAAGACCCGGAATTGTAAAGATCTTCTCTACAACGAAGCTTCCTGTTAAGGTATAGGCAAGCATCGGTCCTACATATGTAATAACCGGCAGAATCGCATTGCGGAGTGCATGCTTGAAGATGCTGACCGCCTGAGATACGCCCTTTGCTTTACAGGTTCTCATATAATCCTGACCAAGAACATCCAGCATGGAAGAGCGCATCAGTCTCATGATATATGCCATGGGATAGAATGATAACGCCATAACCGGCATTACATAGTGCTTCCAGGAAGTCAGGCCATAGGTAGGGAGAATTTTTAAATGAACGCCCAAAAAGTACATCAATACCGTACAGATAACAAAACTCGGTACCGCAATACCACAGGTCGATATGACACTAATCAGATTATCAAGGAATTTACCTCGGTGCATTGCTGCAATACATCCAAGTGGAATACCAAGCAGCAGCGCTACCAGCACAGCAACCCCACCTACTCTTGCAGATACGGGGAACTTTGTTACTATAATAGAAGTAACTGTACGTCCTCTCTGTTTCAGGCTATCGCCGAAATCTCCATGCAGAGCATCTGTCAGATATGTAATATACTGCTCGAACAGCGGCTTATCCAATCCATATTTTGCTTCCAGTGCTGCCATTGCCTTAGGACTGACTGCTTTCTCGGATAAGAACGGACCACCCGGTACCAGATTCATCAGGAAAAAGGTAATGGTCGCAACTGCCCAGATTGTTACAATCGCCAGACCAATTCTCTTTATAATGTACTTGAACATATTGTAGTACTCTCCTTTACTTAACTTATATCACTTAAAAATAGTTCTTTTGAACTTCGGCAAAAAAAATAAGGAGAGAATACGCCTACTTCGGCTCATTCCACTCCTTTATGGCGATAATCACATATTTTCTTTGACAGAAGCTATTTTATTATCAAATATTCTATATGTCAATAGTCCCATTTTCTTCCACTTAATTTATTATCAGCATTTTTGTATAATTATACATTATAAATATGCAATTCTGAATCTTTTCACTTTTTACAAAATTTCAGAGTTTTTGACTTTATTCTACATTTTAGTTTACTTTAACGCACATAAATATACATGTAGTTTCCGTATTGATGTTTTTTTATTCATTTTATATTTTTTTTATTTTATATTGACTTTTTTTATATTATGTATTATTGTATTAATCAACTAATACAGCGATACGATTTACGTACAGCAGAAAGGAGTGTTTCATATGGCGTGGGAACTTAATGCAGATCGCCCGGTCTACACACAGATTCTGGAAATCATACAGACCCGAATCATATCCGGCATTTATGCTCCAGGAAGCAGACTGCCAAGTGTCAGAGAGCTGGCTGCCGAAGCCAGTGTAAATCCCAACACAATGCAGAGAGCTTTCATGGAATTGGAGAAGAGCGGTCTGATCACTACACAAAGAGGGAGCGGAAGAACCGTAACGGAGAACATTACAATGATCGAACAGGTTCAAAAAGAAATTGCAGTATTGCAGATTAAGGGATTTTTTGAGAAAATGAATGAGCTTGGATATGACAATGCACATATTCTGAAGCTTATAACAGAGACAATTGAAGGAGGAATACAATAATGGACACTTTATTGGAAGTAAAGGATCTATGCAAGCAATACAAGGGTGCCGGTAATTATATGGCAGTTTACCACATGAACCTGTCTATACCACGTGGTAAAATTATCGGACTTCTGGGACCTAACGGATGTGGTAAGACCACTTTGATCAAAATGATCAATGGATTGCTGGCCCCATCCTGCGGTACTGTTACCATCAATGGATATGCACCGGGAATTGAGACGAAAAAGATTGTCTCCTATCTGCCGGAACGTACTTATTTACAAAGCAATATGAGAATCCGTGAAATGATTTCCTATTTCAAGGATTTCTATGAAGATTTCAATGAGGACCGTGCCTATGGCATGTTATCTTCCCTGGACATTGACCCGGATGCCAGGTTAAAGACCTTATCCAAAGGCACCAAGGAAAAGGTACAGTTAATCCTTGTCATGAGCAGGGAAGCTGAACTTTACATCCTTGATGAGCCGATTGCCGGAGTAGATCCTGCCGCCAGAGACTTCATTCTGCGCACAATTATTACGAATTACAATGAAAATGCCACTATTCTGTTATCTACTCATTTGATCACGGATATTGAGAATATACTGGATGAAGTCATATTCATGAAGAATGGTTCCCTGCTTCTCCATACATCCGCAGATGCCATCCGCGAGAAACAGGGCAAATCCATTGATACTTATTTCAGGGAGGTATACGCATGTTAGGGAAATTAATAAAATATGAGTGGAAAAGCCTCAGCCGTCAGTTTCTGGTCATGCTCGCCATTCTGGCCGGAACAACGCTTGTTTCTTCCTTAATCATTGTGTCCATCAATTTTGAATTTGATGATGTAAATGAAAACTACTCACTCTTTATGCTCATAGGCTCTGTACTCATTTATTATCTTGGCTTAATTGTATGCAGCATTGGAACAAGTCTGATCGTTGCAATCCGTTTCTATAAATCATGCTATACAGACGCCGCTTATCTGACACATACGTTACCTGTGTCTGCTAGGCAGCTGGTCGGAGCCAAAACAATAGCTTCATGCCTTATCCAGTTTCTGTCTTCTATTACGGTTTTTCTTTCTATAATCGTATATTTTGCCGTGATCATTGCAGCCGTATTAGGTTCAGATACCACAAGTTATACAGGAACTATGTCCTTTGCAATGTTAAGCACAGAGTTCCAACAGTCACTTGGCGTAACATTGACACAGTACTGTGTATTCCTGATTGGATACAGTCTGGTTGGCTGCATCACCGGATGCTGTATTCTGCTAGGATGTGTCAGTCTTGGCCAGCTTTATACAAAACACCGCATTCTTGGTGCAATTCTTGCGTATTTCATTGTTACCATGATTATGCAGGTCATTACTTATCTGGCAATGCTCCCAGCCTATGGTAAATTATTTGCAGCTTCAGCTGCCGGTGATACACTACCGCTGATGAGCTTTATGATGCCGGCTTTTATTGCCATTTTAATTACCACGATCATTCTGGCAATTGCAATGTACTTCATCAATATTCATATGATGACCAAGAAACTGAACCTGGAATAAGTCAGTTGTCTGAAATAGCGAAAACGGGATGTGCTTTCATGCAGCATCCCGTTTTCTTCTATATAAAGCACAATAAAGCACAGCATTTAATCATTTTATACGCGACATTTCTTCCAGTCTGGCATGAAGCCTGTCCATCCTGGCAAGCTGTTCTGATGCCACCACTTCTCTGCCTGATGTAAAATATCTTACTTTTCCCTCTGACTGTTCTAACCGATCTGTACTTTCAAGAATACGTTTTAACTGGTTCACAGTTCCCCTATTACCATCTATGATCTGTACCTGGGAAGGCATAATCTTGCGAAAACTGTCTTTGAAATAGTTAAAATGGGTACAGCCCAATACCAATTCTCCGTAAGTGGACAAGTCATAGGAGGATAGTTCCTTGTGTAGATAGGCTTCCACCTGTGGGGAATTAAATTCTTCTCTCTCTGCAAAAGTCACCAGTTCCGGTAAAGGGAGCAGATCTACATGATGGGCATTGTCTACTCTGTCTACAAGATTCTTGAGCTTTTCCTCACGGATTGTAAGAGGAGTGGCTACGACCATGACACGCCTGCCATGACTCTGCTCCACCGCAGGCTTTACCGCAGGTTCAATTCCTATAATAGGGATAGTGTATTTCTGACGCATGATGGAAGCGGCGGCGGAGGTTGCCGTGTTGCAGGCAATGACCACTGCTTTGCAGTTATGGGATAACATGAATTGTATCATTTCGTCTACGTAGGATATGACCTGGTCTTTGGTCTTGGTTCCGTAGGGGACGTGGTCAGTGTCTGCGTAAAATATATAGTTTTCATGAGGGAGGGTGGCAAGCGCCTGGTGAAGGACGGACATTCCACCGATTCCTGAGTCAAATATTCCAATATTCATATGGATCTCCTTGAAAAGAAAGAGGGGGGCGTGCCCGATGGGCTGCGCCATCGAGGCAACTACGGGGTAAGGGAGCGTGCCCGATGGGCTGACGCCATCGAGGCTCGTCCGACTTTAGGTGGGGGCGAGTGCCGTTCAGGCGCGCCATTCGCAATCTCGCGCTCCGCGCTCCAAAGCCTGCTTCGCAGGCGGATTGCTCATGAACGTGGCGCTCAGTCCATATAGCCGGGCAAATGCTCATTTGTGCAAGCACAATCGCATTTGCCCGGCTATATGGCTGAACTGGTGAGACAAAAAGAGACCCGCAAATCCATGTTTCCATAAACCTGCGGGCGTTATTGAGAGAGCGAATAGCGAGTTAAACCCGCTGCGACATAACCTAGTTTAATTTGTTCATTAAGTATTGCCTTAATACTTATTTATCGACTGTACTCTGTCATCAATATTAAAATGTCTCTGAGAGCGATAGACGGGGCTCGAACCCGCGGTCTCGACCTTGGCAAGGTCGCGCGTTACCAACTACGCCACTATCGCATATGTCGTACTAACTCAACCGACTTGATTATCATACATGATTTCACATACTTTGTCAACGTCATTTTTGTTTTTTTTCATGTACAAAATATGTTGCTTTCTGCTGATAACCAAAGCGGGTGATGGGAATCGAACCCACGTATCCAGCTTGGAAGGCTGGTGTTCTACCATTGAACTACACCCGCAAAGTGCCCAGAACCGGAATCGAACCAGTGACACGAGGATTTTCAGTCCTCTGCTCTACCGACTGAGCTATCTGGGCATTGACACATCGTCAATGACAAGCTGTATTTTACAATACTTCCGGCAATGTGTCAAGTTTATTTTCATATACCTCTAAATCTTATTTTTTCTATTTCTTATCTGTTTTTATTATTTTTACAAACTGGATAATCAGCGTTGGCACAAAGCTCAGGACTACAATCTGTCCTATTGCCTGAATTGACAGGCTTTCTATACTGAATACACCATGCAGTACAGGTACAAATATGACCAATGCAAGCAGTCCTACGCCTGCGCCAAAGGCATAAAGGCTGTACTTATTGGACAGTAATCCTAATCTGAATATGGATTCTCTGCCCCTACAGTTAAATCCATGGAACAGACGCGCCAATGTCAATGTGGCAAACGCCATAGTGGATGCCATGGCAGCACTGGTGGCAATACCAATATGATATGCGCTCATCGCAGCAATTGCTATCAGAATACCTTCTGACAGCATTGTCACAACAAAATCTTTTGTCATAATTCCTGTCTTAGGATCTCGCGGCTTCTCGTTTAACAGCTCTGCGTCTGCCGGTTCCATTCCTATTGCCAGCGCCGGTAAGGAATCTGTCAATAAATTAATAAATAACAGATGCACGGGTGCAAATGGCACTGCTAATCCCATAATAGATGTATAAAGCACCGACAGAATCCCCGCTGTATTTCCTGATAACAGGAACAGAATGGCATTCTTGATATTCCGATATACATTACGGCCATTGGCTACTGCTTTTATAATTGTGGCAAAATTATCATCCGAAAGTATCATTGATGCCGCATCCTTGGATACTTCCGTCCCTGTGATGCCCATAGCTACTCCAATGTCTGCCTTTTTCAGTGCCGGGGCATCATTAACACCATCTCCTGTCATGGATACAATATTGCCTTTTCTCTGCCAGGCTTCTACGATACGTATCTTATTTTCTGGAGATACTCTGGCATACACGGATATTCTGCTGACCTTGTCATCCAGTTCCTTGTCCGTAAGTGCATCCAGTTCAGCACCTGTCAGGGCAAGATCCCCCTCTTCGTAAATACCGATTTGTCTGGCAATCGCTACCGCAGTAATCTTATGATCGCCGGTAATCATAACCGGTCTGATACCTGCTCTTTTGGCACTTGCCACTGCTTCCATGGATTCTGGTCTTGGTGGGTCCACCATAGATACCATTCCCAGGAAAATAAATCCATATTCTGTATCTGGACTTAATACTTCATCCGATTCCTTGTATGCAAAAGCCAGTACTCTTAGTCCGTTTTGAGAGAATATCTCATTTTGTCTGCGTATTTTGTCCTTTTCCTGCTCTGTCATGGGATGTATCACATTACAGGAACGTACATGTGTACAGCGGTCCAAAAGGACATCTACTGCCCCTTTAGTCAGAATGGTAGGTACTCCATGAAGCAGATATTTACTACTCATCAGCTTCCTGTCAGAATCAAAAGGCACTTCTTCAAGCCGTTCCATGTTGCGGCGCAATACATCTTCATGGATTTCTGTCTCATCAAAGAATGTACCGGCATCTACATAAATATTGCGAAGCATCTCCAGTAGTGCATATTCTGTCGGGTCTCCGATTCCTTTTCCATCCACAATACTTGAATCATTGTTCAGTACAGCATCATAGAGCAGATAACGCTGTGTCTGGTCGGAGATATTGAATTCACGGGGTTCATACACCTTATGATTCATATAAATCTGCTGGACTGTCATTTTATTCTGTGTAAGTGTCCCTGTCTTATCAGAACAGATTACAGATACACAGCCCAGACTTTCTACTGCTTTCAAGTCTTTGATGATGGCATTTTCCTTTGCCATTTTCTGCGTACCAAAGGCCTGCACGATTGTCACGATAGAGCTTAATGCCTCCGGTATTGCCGCTACTGCAAGCGCTACCGCAAACATCATGGAATCCAGAAGCGGCATCTGACGATACATACACAATACAAATACAACTGCACATATGATCATAATGAGCATTGCCAGTCTGCCACTGAACTGATCCAGATTCTCCTGCAGCGGAGTCTTACGTTCCTTTGCTGCATTCATCAGTCCTGCAATCTTGCCAAGCTCCGTCTCCATGCCAGTGGCTGTAACCAGAACTTCTGCACGGCCATATGTGACAAGGCTTCCTGAATACACCATGTTCACTCGATCTGCCAGCGCAGCATCACCTTCAAGCACGGCATCCGATTTCTCTACATTGGTGGATTCTCCCGTAAGAGAACTTTCATTTACCTGTAAAGAAAAGTTGTGAAGAATGCGGCCATCTGCAACAATCATATCCCCAGCTTCCAACATCACGATATCACCGGGTACGATCTCCCTGGATGGTACTTCCTGCTTCACACCATCCCTGATGACCTTTGCACAGGGAGAAGACAGCTGTTTCAGGCTTTCCAAGGAACGCTGTGCCTTTACATGCTGTATCGTACCAAGAACTGCGTTCATCACGAGTACCAGCAGGATTACAATGGTACTTTCCACATTTCCTGAGAACATAGAGATTACTGCTGCCACAATCAGTATTACTACCAAAAGATCTGCGAACTGACTGATAAATACCTGAAAAATACTTTTCTTTTTACCCTCCTGCAGGATATTCTCACCTTTCTCCTGACGGATCTTATCGACCTGCTGTGAGGTCAGTCCTTCTTTCGTCACCTGATGCTGCATCATCAGCTCTTCTGTAGAAATGTTCCAAATGTTTTTCTGCGCCATACACAAATCCTCCTTATAAAACCGGTTGCTTTACATTTGCCGCATAAATACAAAAAGACTCTTATTGCACGACAAACGTACAATAAAAGTCTCGTTCCATTTCCATAGAAGTGTACTGCCCGGTTATCCTGCTGCCTATACAGCGTCTGATAACGTGATGACGACCAGCACAACATCGGTTGACCGATGCGAACTACTCCCTAATATTTGTTATATCCTAGCATATGCAAAAGACATTGTCAAATGAAAACTATTCATATACATTTACATCTGCAATTCTTTCAGTTCATAGAACTTGCCCTTCTTTGCCATCAGCTCTTCATAGGTTCCGAACTCTTCCAGTCCCCCATGTCCAATAACCGCAATTTTGTCTGCATCACGTATGGTAGAGAGTCTGTGTGCCACGATCAGAGTCGTTCTGTCTTTTACCAGGTTGTTGATGGCTGTCTGGATCTGTTTCTCGGAGATACTGTCCAGAGCAGATGTCGCTTCATCCAGTATCAGGATGCTTGGATCACGCACGAAGGCTCTGGCAATGGAGATCCTCTGTCTCTGTCCACCACTCAGGTTGCTGCCATGCTCCGTAATCCTGGAATCCAGCCCCTCCGGCAGAGAATCAATAAATTCACGCAGGTTGGCGGCATCAATGACCTTCTGCAATTCCTCATCACTGATATCGTCTTTACCATAGGTAATATTATCGCGTATCGTTCCTGTAAAAAGAATGGACGTCTGTGGTACGACTGCAATATGCTGTCTGAAGCTTTTAAGATTCAGCTCATTCATATCCTGGCCATCTACCAGGATTCTGCCTCCTGTCGTCTTAATGAATCCGATTACCAGATTAAGCACTGTCGTCTTACCTGCACCGGAACCGCCTACAAAGGCTATCGTCTCACCCTCTTTAATAGACAGGTTGAAATGTGACAGCACCGGTTCTTCACTGTCCGGATAACAGAAGGTGACATCATCAAAGGTAATGTTGCCATGTACTTCTTTCATTTTCTTTTTCCGGTCGTTATCTTCTACATCATGGCTCAGCAGGATATCGCCCACAGAATCTACAGATTCCAGGCCTTTTGCAATCGTAGGGAGCAGGGTAATAATACTGGATACCTGTGCAACAATGCTGGAGAAGTAAGTCTGATACATAACGACTTCACCTACCGTAATCTCACCCTGCGCCGCCAGATAACCTGTAAATCCCAGACACAACACCTGAAATACCTGAAATGCCACCCAGCTGATAGAAGAGAAATAAGACTGGATAATATCCAGCTTCAATCCACTCTTGGCGACATTCTCCAGCTGTTCCTGCATACGCATGGTTTCTGTGCTCTCCAACGCATGTGCCCTGGTGACAGGAATCAGTTCCACCATTTCCATGACACGCACGGAGGTTTCTTCCATGTCCTTACGGAACTGTCTGTTATGCAGCTTGATCTTATTCTTAAATACCACCATGATGATGACTGCAACCGGAACTGTTAATACGAAAAATACAAACACAGTCAGGCTTTTGCTCACAACGATACCCAAAGCAACTGCAATATTCATAATAATACTCAACACAGAGATAAATATCTGTCTTGAAAGCGTCTCAATCTGTTCCACATCCCTCATGATCTTGGACTGCAGTCGTCCTGACTGCATCGCATTATGATAGGATATGGACAACTGCTGGAGCTTGCGCACCAGTGAACCTCTCAGATTGCATTCCATGTTGCGGATTGTCTTGGAATATAGATAGACATGCACATAATTGGAAAAGACATTCTGTATGATCATCACACACATAAATGCCACATTGAGCGCAATATCCCTTACAACGTTCTCATCCGGGTTCGTAGCAATATTAATGATATTGGATGTTACAATAGGCAGAATCCATACCGGTGAATGTTTAATGAAGAAGAACAGCACCGAGAAAAATAATGAAGCATAATGCCCCTTGTACAAACCAAGCAGGGTCTTAATACTGCTGCCACTGTTTCTTTTGAAATTATCCAGAAAATCCTGCTCTTCCTGTTCCCAGACAATTCCCTTTTCCTGTTTTTCCATAATAGCCCCTTTCACTCACAAATGTTTTCACATTCATATGATACCTTTTTTCGTCATTTTGGTAAATGATTTTCAGTATTTTTAGAATCTGTTTTTTACTTCTATACTGGATAACCTGAGTCAGCTATGATAAAATAGGCGGTATTGGGAGGAAGACTATGCATAATTTATTTGAATATGGGGATATTTTGAATTCGCCCTATGAGGCTTTTGTTTTTGATACAGTCATTCATGACTTCCCTGTGCATCAGCACTGGCATCATTATATGGAAGTATTATATATGTTAGAAGGATCTACAGAAGTGACCTGCGACAGAGAAGTCTATCACCTCAATCCCGGAGATATGATTGCACTATTACCTAAGAAGCTTCACTCCATTGGTGGTTCCACACCGGAGCGCAAACGGTATTTTGTCTTAAAATTTGACTTAAATCGTTTTCATGATACCTCGGGTATCATGCCTCAGCTGAAATCATCTATTCTGCAGGCAGCCACTGACCCGAAAGCATTCATACATTTTCCGATAGACAGTATGGTAGGATATCCCATTGAATCCTATCTGTATTCCTGCTGCCATGAATTTGAATACAAAAATTACGGCTACAATCTTGCCATGCATGCTTCCCTGACATGTCTTCTGCTTGCTATGGTGCGCATATGGAAAGACAATGGCTATACACCGCCCATGATGGCTACGCAGCCAGAGGACGACTCTATTGAAACCATTACAGAATATATTGATGCTCATTCCAATCAGCCGCTTAAAGTAGAAGATCTGGCATCTCTATGCAACATGAGCTATTCCTTCTTTGCCAAAAAGTTCCGCCAGCTCTACGGTCGTTCCTGTAAGGAATATATTGAATATATCCGCGTGACAAAAGCGGAAGATCTGCTGCTGTTCTCAGATTACGACCTGACCTATATCAGTCAGGAAACGGGATTCTCTGATTGCAGCCATATGATCAAGACCTTCCGCAAGTATAAGAACATCACACCCAAGCAGTATCGGTTACAGAATACCAAAACGTTACATTAATCCTCTTGCCACATCAAAGCGCATTTCACAGCTTTATCCCAGCCGTGAAGGCGCTTTTTACGGCTCTCTTCCTCCATGGATGGCACAAATCGTCTGGATAACTGCCAGTTCTCACGGATTTCATCCCTATCTTTCCAATACCCTACCGCAAGTCCTGCCAGATAGGCTGCCCCAAGTGCTGTCGTCTCAATACAGCAGGGCCTTAGTACATCGCCTTTTAAAATATCTGCCTGGAACTGCATCAGAAAGTCATTGGCACTGGCTCCACCATCTACCTGCAGCTTCTTAATTGTGACACATGTGTCATGTTCCATAGCACGGAGTACACTGTGTGTCTGGTATGCAATAGATTCCAGAGTTGCCCTGATAAAATGCTCTTTACTACATCCTCTGGTGATTCCCACTACCATACCTCTGCAATACTGATTCCAGTAAGGTGCTCCCAAGCCAGTAAAAGCCGGCACAACATATACGCCATTGGTATCTTCCACAGCTTCTGCATATTCCTCTGACTGGGAAGAGCTCTTTAACATACGCATCTCATCACGCAGCCATTGAATTGCTGCCCCTGCCACAAATACGCTGCCCTCCAGCGCATATTCCAGTTCATCCTTGTCACTGGCTGCAATCGTTGTCAGAAGACCGTGCTCAGATGTAATTGCCCTGTGTCCTGTATTCATAAGCAGAAAACAGCCTGTTCCATATGTATTCTTTACATCACCTTCATCAAAACAGCATTGTCCAAATAAAGCTGCCTGTTGATCCCCTGCTGCCCCGGCAATCCTGATCTCTCCACCCAGAAGACCATCATCTGTCATACCATACATGCAGCTGGAAGGCTTCACCTGAGCCAGCATACTGTGGGGAATCCGCAGCTTCTGCAATAATTCCTCGTCCCAGCATTTCTCATGAATGTTAAAAAGCATCGTTCTGGAAGCATTGGTATAATCTGTTACAAAGATCCTGCCCTTTGTAAGATTCCAGATAAGCCAGGTATCCACGGTTCCAAAGAGTAATTCACCTGCCTCTGCACGTTCTCTGGCGCCTTCCACATTATCCAGAATCCATGCCAGCTTCGTTCCACTGAAATACGCATCCGGTACAAGTCCGGTCTTGGCTCTGATTACATCCCCAAATCCATCCCTGACCAGTTCCTCTACCATATCTGCTGTTCTGTGGCACTGCCAGCAGATTGCATTATATACCGGCAATCCTGTGTTCTTATCCCACACAATGGTTGTTTCACGCTGATTGGTAATTCCAAGTGCTGCTATATCAGAAGCATCTGCCCCCACCTTCGCCATAGCTTCTGTCGCTACCGCAAGCTGAGATGACCAGATTTCCATGGGATTATGTTCCACCCAGCCCGCTTTTGGATAGATCTGTTCAAACTCCTTCTGTGCCATGCTGATGATATTGCCCTTTTTATCAAAAAGGATGCAGCGTGAGCTGGTCGTCCCCTGATCCAATGCCATAATATATTGTTTTTTCTCCATACCCTTAACCCTCCGTTATTTCATACCTGTGTCACCAGATTATTCTGTCGGAATCTCCTTTGTTGCAATGACCGACACCCCCGTATTGGCAATATTGCTTACAATGACATCCCCTTCCTGCACAGGTGCCTTAACTCTTATTGTAGCCAATTCCTGCATACAGTCAAATATTTTATTCTTCGGGATATCCTGTGCGGTCTTTACAGATACCACAGGCAAGCTACCGCCCAGCACTCTTACAGTACTGGTCACTGTTCGCCTTGGATCTGTTACTTCCCTCCTGGCATAGCGGTCGCCATTTGGACAGGTGTTTCCAGTCACAGATACTACTTCTGTGCCTTTCATTTCTACTGTAAGTGGACAGCCCAATGGACAGCCTATACAGATTAATTCTCTGGTCTCTATTTCTGACATATGTGTCACATCTCCTTTTATTCTTCAACTGCGATTCTGATTCTTGCTACATCTGTTCCATCTTTTTTTACCATGTCTTTATCCATAAGGATGATATTTTCCATCTCACCGGGAGCCATTGTCTTTTTCGGCAGGGAACGTAACAACTGGTCATCTGCATAGATGCAGACCTTTACGTTTCTGTATTCCCGTCCTACACGGAAACGTACTGTCTGGGTATTCTTCATATGAGATAGACGGATTGTGGATGGAACAGTATATCGTACACCATTTTCAGGGATAATCTGTACTATATTCTCTTTTAGAGAGTCTGTTTTACCACCTTTTAAATATTGGGCAGCCCTTGCGCCTGCCTCCTTTGCCTCACCTGATACATAATCCACCAGGTCATGCACATGCAGGACATTGCCACAGGCAAAAACACCTTCTACATTAGTCTCCAGACTCTCATTTACCACCGGACCTCCTGTAACAGAGCTTAATTCCACACCACATCCTGCTGACAGTTCGTTTTCCGGTATTAAGCCGCAGGATAACAACAGTGTATCACATGGATACGTAATTTCTGTACCCGGTATTGGCTTGCCTTTTGTATCTACCTTGGCAATCGTAACTCCTTCCACTCTGTCTTTACCCTGAATATCTACTACAGTATGACTTAACAGCAAAGGAATATCATAATCCTGCAGACACTGCACGATATTTCTCTTCAATCCGCCGGAATAAGGCATCAGCTCTGCCACTGCCTGTACATGTGCGCCTTCCAGCGTCATACGTCTTGCCATGATCAGACCTATATCCCCACTTCCCAGTATTACCACTTCTTTACCCGGCATTTTACCCTCTATATTGACATAGTACTGGGCTGTTCCAGCTGAATAGATTCCCGCCGGACGATACCCTGGAATATTCAGTGCTCCCCTTGGTCTTTCCCTGCATCCCATAGCAAGAATTACTGCCTTAGCCTGAATTAGCAGCATACCCTCTTCCTTATTCATTGCTATGATTTCTTTATTAAAACCATTCTGCCTGTCAGTGCTTCTAAGGCTCATGACCATCGTATGCAGCTTGTATGGAATCTGCTTCTCCTCTATCTGTCTGCGATAACGCCCTGCATACTCCGGCCCTGTAAGCTCTTCTTTAAAAGTATGCAATCCAAAACCGTTATGAATACACTGGTTCAGAATGCCTCCAAGCTGTGCATCCCTCTCTAATATCAGGATATCTTCAGGTGCTGCTCCCTGCTCCAGTGCCCCAAGAGCTGCTGCCATGCCCGCAGGACCTCCGCCAATGATTACTATTTCTTTTTCTATATTCATAATGAAACCTTGCCTTTCCATAACCTTCAGACTATCAGTAACTTCTACTTCGTATCTCCATAAAGCATCACACTATCCTGGTCGGATTTACGTATCTCTTCCATTGGAACACCCAGTTCTCTGGAAAGGATCGCCACTACCTTAGGAGAACAGAAACCTCCCTGACAGCGTCCCATACCGGCTCTTGTCCTGCGTTTTACTCCATCTACTGTCGTAGCTCCCACAGGACGGTGAATGGCATCCAGTATCTCTCCCTCTGAAATGCTCTCACAACGGCATATCATATTGGCATAAGCAGGATTTTGTGCAATCAATTTCTGTTTCTCCTCAAAATCAGCCTGCTCCATATGCACGATTCCCTGTCTGGTTTCCTTAAAATCTTTCTTATCCGGCAGATTCTGTATCTCATTTACCAACTGTGCAACGTACTCTCCAATTGCCGGTGCACTGGTAAGTCCCGGAGATTCGATACCTGCCACATCAATAAAGCCTGCATAGCCTTTTGACTCTTCTATCACAAAATCATCACTCTCATGATGTGCTCTGATTCCAGCAAAAGACGTTATGATCTGCTTAGCCGGCGGCAATTTCTTTACACTGACAGAAGCCTTCTCCATGACCGTCTCTAATCCTTCTCCTGTCGTATTGACGCCGTTCTTATCCGGAATATCCACAGCAGTCGGACCAATCAGCAGATTGCCATGTACAGTAGGTGTGACCAGAATGCCCTTGCCATATTTGCCTGGTAACTGGAATATAGTCTTATCCACCAAAGCTCCTGCTTTCTTATCATAGAGACAATACTCACCCTTTCTGGCAATCAGGTGCATTTCCTTGTGTCCCTCTTTTGCAGGCAGCATATTGTGAATCTCATCTGCGTGAACACCAGCTGCATTGATTATGATAGCTGCCTCATAGACATTCTCATCTGCTGTATGCACACGATACCCTTTCTCCATTACCTCAATGGCTGTCACTCTCTGATTTCTCTGGAAAAGGACACCATTCTCTGCTGCATTCTCTGCCATAGCAATTGTCAGACCAAAGGGGCATACAATACCACCTGTAGGTGCGTAGAGCGCAGCCACTGCATTGTCTGCCAGATTAGGTTCCATCTTCCGAAGTTCCTTCTGTGTTAATATCTGAAGCCCCTGCACACCATTCTGTATACCTCTTTCATACAATTCCTGCAGTTTTCCTTTATTCTCTTCTTCAAAGCACAATATCAGTGAGCCATTCTGGCGATAAGGAAATTGCAGCTTCTGTGCCAGCTCACCCATCATCTGATTACCTCTTACATTTAACCTCGCCTTCAGACTTCCCGGCATGGCATCATGCCCCGCATGGACAATACCACTGTTTGCCTTGCTTGTTCCCTCACAAATATCACTGGACGCTTCCAGTACAAGAATCTGCCTTTCCTTCCTTGCAAGCTCTCTGGCGATGCTGCATCCCGTTACACCGGCACCAATAACGATTACATCATACATATCTATATCCTCCTCTTCTTAATTGAGTAACTATTAACTATTCAGAACCACATGCGCAAAAAAGCCAAGCAAAAAGAACCCTCCACAGGTATCCTTATGCTTGACTCCAAATCTCATGCATTACACTATTTCATTAAGTTAAGTATACTCTAAACCTTATCTACAGTCAATCCATTCCGTACCTGTTTTAACAGGTTTCCGAACATATCGTTACTGTTCACTCGTACCTCGTTCCAGCAACAATTTATGCACATACTCTCAGGTTCACTCTGCCTATTGTGAGTTCATCCCCTACCTGTAATAATACCGGTTCATTCATACCGATCATGCTTCCATTTCGAAGTGTTCCGTTTGTGGAATTGAGGTCTTCTACGTAAATAGCCCCATTCCGTTCTTCAATTCGGGCATGGATCTTACTGACAGTACTGTCAGAAATGACATAATCCACTCTGCCTGTCATTTTGCCAATCGTCAAAGGCAGATTATCCAGCCGTATCATGATATCCTCTCCATTTATTCTCCCTGACAGATAAGGCTCCCTGTCAGGAAGCTGCTGCAGGCATATGGTATCTCCATAGGCATACTGCTGCTGTACTACAGGCTCTTTCTCCCAGGAATGAGCTTCTTCATATGTCCTCTCCTCCGGTCGGTAAGTAGGATATTCTACAAACTCATGCTTCTCTAATGGACTATCTTCCTGTAGCTCCTGAATCTCTTTCATGCGGTTCTTCTTTTTAAAATGACATGCCAGAAAGATAACCCCTGCCATAACAGACATACTGACTGCCCCATACAGATACAGGATTTGTTTTTCATCCAGCGGATAAAGCCCTGCCACCTTGCATCCGGCCAGCAACACTGCCGCAATACCTGTCAGGATAAAGCACATGACTGCTTTTTTCAGGTCCTTTTTCCCTATATTTGCAGTGTCATTTTCTGCTTTCGGTTCTTCCTGTTTCTCCACAGGTGATGAAGATGTATAGGATATACTGTCCCAGTCATCATAGTGCGCCTCCTGCCTATAAGAATCCTCTGATTCATAAGGCATCTGTTGTTGCGGTGGTATGTCCTCTTTTGTCTGTTCCATCATCTGTGTGATCTCACGCAATACATAATTGGTATTCCTCGTATAACGGTATACCTGGTATGCCAGCATCACCGCCTGTTCATCCGTATGATCCACCTTTCGGAGCAGTTCCTCAATAAAGGATGCGAAGCTGTCTCTTGCATTGCTCTCATACTCCGGAAAATATACAAAATACGGCTCCAAACTATCCATATTCAAATAAATGTATTCCGGTTTTAGAATAACCTGAGAACCATCTAACAGGTATTCCTCCAGACTGTCATACAGATGAATACACCCCTGCAGCAATGTACATAACTGTTGATAGTCCAGCTCCTCTTTTGCATATACCCTGTCCATGGACTGCAAGGAATTTATCTCATAATAATATTTACTTTCACCGTTCACTGTACGGTCAGATACGGGTAACAGCCCCTCTATTTTGTTATCCAATAACATCCTTACCCTGTAGTCCTGCTCTTCCTCCTGCTCATGAAAGAAGTTTGGCTGATTCAAAATCATATAATTATGATTCATATTTCTCTCAAAACTCTTCTGTGGCAAACTATCCGTTTTCATTCTCTATCATCTCTTCTTTCTAACAAATTTACGTGGTTCGCTCTTTCAATTAATAATCCGATCCATGATACGGATCAGCTTCACCTGCCGCCCTCTTGGCGCCCTGCCTTTTGCATACACATGAAAGTTCACTTCCTTCGTGTATTGGCTTAACCAATTCAGTAAAGGTACATTTACATCACATTCGTACACCACTTCAATATCCGGGCCGGTCACCGTTATATAATATTCCAGATTCCTGGCTGCAAATATTTTATCCTTTACCATGAGATTCACTGCGTCCAGTGTAGCTTCATAAGCCTCCTCATTACTGCGGTACAGGCTGCTGCTTCCTCTCACCGCCGCTTCATAGGCACAATGCTCCAGCATGCATCTGTCATATACATAGAACCCTACAAAAAGCATAGTTGTCATGAACAGTATTACCATTGGTAAAATCAGCGCTGCCTCAACTGTAAAATATCCACCCATTCTTCTCTTTATCATCCAAGCACCGCCAGCGCTGCAATATATCCTCCCAGTAATGCCGGTACAAAAGGCAGTGTTGTCCTTCGACTGCCCTTTTTCAAGATTAAAATACCTATGGATATAACAGCCATAAGGCAGGAAGCGATACACAGCATAACCAGACATCCCCTTGCCCCAAGCAGACATCCGAGCAAACCTGTCACAATTCCGTCCCCAATACCGATCTGTTCTTTACTAAGAAAAGAAATCCCTATCATGCACAATCCAGTCATTCCACCACCTGCCATACTCCAGAGATTCTTCTGCGGCATACAGATACACCCAATCAGACAGATGCATGCCAGCATACCCAGCTTCCACCAGTCCATCTCTTTTGTTCGAGCATCCTCTGCTGCCAGCAGAAACATAACTCCTATTGTTATTGCGTATATTATTTTCATATTCATCCTCATTTCAATTTCAATTACATTTACTACAAGGTGTACGCCCTTGTGCCTGAGATATCGGAACCAGATAAATTGTCCTTTTAAGACCGCTGCACTGTAACGTCGTATGATAGCGGTTTCCATAATCTGTCACAAATACCCTGCTGATGTCCCGATTGCCACAGTCATCACAGGCATAATAAATACTTCCATCCTTATTACGAAGCTCGCCCACTATATCCTTATCCACACCCTGTATCGACAGTTTCAGATAAGAACAGTTCTTTGACAAATGATAAGCACTTCCACTTGGTGTAATGTATACAAGCTGTTCCTCGTTCCTGCCATTGCCTGCTGCCCCTGCATTATCATACCCTGTCCAAGCTCTTGTTCTTGTCCGGTTATACATGGCAAAGCCGGAATACCCCATCAATCGAAAGGTCGGTCCCACATGATAAGAAGCCACCAGATCAATACATTCATCTTCCTGTAGAAATCTAGACTGCAGCCATAGTATACCCATCGCACCTCCTGTTACAGGTGAATGATTCAGATATTTCTCTCCCAGCTCAGACTCCGTCTTAATTCCGGCATACGTAGCATTCAATGCCGTAGAATTATTCTCAATGGAATGTGCATAGACCGCCATATCCTTAGCCGTGTTATGCATAGCTGCACTTAAATTGCCCTGTAGCCTGTATAATTCCATAATAGACATGAGATTTACCATGGCATACAGGCAAAAGGGAAGTACAAATGCAGCTTCTACTGTCATACTGCCTTTTGCTGCCTTACGTTTATATCCGGAAAGGACGCAGACAGATATCTTCTTGCAGAGAACTGTTACATATGCCAAAAGCGTTTGTCTGTACTTCGTCCGGAAATTCTTTGTTCTTCCTTTCTTATTATTGATTTGATTCATACTTAATTCCTGTAAGAAAATATCTGTCTGCTCCTTTCCTTTATTGATACCCCATGGCACGGTCAAATACGTACTCCCTTTTTCCTGCATCAGAGAATCCGAAGCCTACCTTCAGATAAGAAATGCACTGGTCAATTCTGAAATGCTCATTTCCCGGGGTCTGCCTGATATCCATTTCCACAATGTCAAGGCTTCGCATAACCTTATCCTGTCTGTTCATAAGCATCAGAAATACTCTCAGATGGTCTTCATAGGAAAGGCCTGCATTGGTGGTATTGGGCGATATGGATTCCACTGACACAGTACCTTTTAACATATCCCATAGATTAGTACTCCACTGCCCCCTGTCCTTTAACAAAGGAATACGGTATCCCTGCAAAAGCCCTTTCACATCTGCTACTGCTTCAATATATGACCATACGCCTAAGACAACATAGGTCAATACATCGCTGACCTCCGGCACCAGAAGCAATGTACAAAGTATTTCACAAATTATCTTAACCTCATCTTTTTTGGCATGGTCTGTCGCATTCAGATAAATAAAATTGGACACTGCTCTCATTGCCAGCAATCTTCTGACCATAGACTGCAGATTTACCGCATGACTGTCACTTCCATACAGCATATCCTCTACCTGGTATTTCAAAAGGCTCTGTTCTTTCTGATTGGTGTAATTACCATATCGATCCAGCAGATACTGTCCATAGAACAGTTCATCATCTATTCCATCAGGAGTCTCTATACCTTCAGTCAGTCCACAGCCCTGATTCATATTTCCGGCTTTTGCCCGGGCGCTGATATATTGCCCTGCCTGAATCTGCTGACTGGACATGTCCTCTGCGATCAGCTGTGTTACGCCAATTCTATGCAATACACTAAGCCAGCCGTTAATCTGCCCATAAGAATAACCTCCATCTGTACTGACATCTGTTTCCGTTATCTCTTCCTGCTCTAATTCTCTCTCGAATTCCTGCTTCTTCTGATCAATTTCCGACATGATATCTCTATTGACCAGACCATGGGCTTCAATGATATTCAGATAATTCCTGATATCATTGATATAACTGATCCCATATTTTTCTTTCATGCACTCAATCGCCTGTGCCTTCCAAACCTGTCCGTATCCATCTGTTGCAAAAGCAGCCTGTTCAATCTCCAGATACGGATTGGTAAGCCTGATCAGACTATGTCCGACAGGAAGCTTTCCATCCGTATTGGGATTACAGTTATACCGCAGATAACTCTCCAGATGCTGTTCTACTCTGCTGATGCCGCCTTTTTCATTGCCATAGGAATCATCTATGTAAAATACACCATACTGCTTCATTAACTCCCTGTGATATTCTGCAAACACAGAATCCAGTCCAAGATCTGCTGCCAGCTCCGCCTGCAGTCTTGTAGCTCCTACTGCTGCCCCCTCAATAAGTGTAAGCAGCAGAGAGAGCACAATTGCAAACACAAGCGACAGATATACCGTCAGATAGCCCTTTGGCTTAGATACTGTTCGCATTGGATTTGATCTTCTTCATAATGTCTGTCACAATACTTGTAATGTCCTTCTTAAATAAGGCAACCAGACTGATCAAAACTACAATGATCAGAATAACCTCCACTGTTCCCATTCCATCTTCTTCCTTCATAAATGTTCTTAAATTTCTCATTTTCTTATTCTCCATTCTTTTATTTTTAATAAGATGTCAGTGCAGGTACTGTGATAATTACCATGACAATACCCAATAACATCATCATAGGAACCAACATTTTCGTTCCCGCCTTTTCTCCCAGCTTCCTGGCTGTGTGTTTCCGTTCTTCAAAGGCATCCGCTGCCTCTGCCTGTAACATAGATGTCAGATTTGCACTGCCCTTTGACAGGTTCTGTGCCAGTAACGCTGCCAGTCTCGTGTAACCGGGCAGTCTGCATCTGCGCCCAAATTGCTCTAATGCGTTTCTGGCTGAAGTTCCATTCTCTATCTCATGTATCGCGAGAAGCATCTCTTCATAGGCATGTCGCTTTCTTCCTGTCTGTTCCCGTTCTCTGCGGTAATCTCCTGCTACTCTGCCCCACGCTCCCTGAACGGTCATTCCGGCACTGATCAGCAACGATATCTTGCTGACAATATCAGCATAATCTTCCTGCATCTGTTCTCCCCGGCGCTCCACTTCTTTATGCAGATCCTTGTCTTTCATCATATAGATCATAACCGTCAATACAGGCGTCAGAAAGAGAATCAACAACCCTGTATAGTTTTTTGTCCCGCTCCATTTTAGTTCTGTATCACCATAATCCATTGGAAGCGTAATATATTCTTTCTTACGGTCTGCCTCTTCCAGACTCAACAGTTGTGCTGCTATCTTCTCCTTCAGGGTAAAAGGCTCTGCCCTCTGATAGATACAACAGGCAAGGGTATAGTTCATAACAAAAGAACCATAACTGATCCTCGCACCAAGCTCCTCTACCACTGGCTGCACCATTTCTTCCTGTAATAGCTTTCCCTTCATATCCATATACTGATCCGGCACTGTCCACTCTACCTGAAAAGGATATCCATCCATCGAGGTTATCAGGTTCATATCATATTCAATACGGTCCAGCGTTTCATTTAGTCCCAGAATCTGCTCTTCCAATCGGGGAATAAACTCTTCATATAATCTGTTCATCTCCTGTTCGGACAGTTCCCTTGGCATCAGCTCCAGATCAAACTGTGCTTTTGTCTCTCCATTATCTGCTGTCAGTTTCAGACTCTGACTGCTTCCATCATAATCTTCTCTGTATAAACGGTTATCCACAATCTGTGTGTCCTGGTTGCCTTTTATCCACACAACAAGGGATAGAAATACACCGGCTGCCATAATCAGGCAGCACAAGGACAGTTTCTCTATGACATATTGTCTCTGCCTGCGTGTCACATCCGCTGTCGGCTCCAGCGTAAGAATATCTTCCCGCACGTTACCGTTATAGAGAAGCCAGTCCGGTTTATGGGGCAGCTGTTCCAGCCATTGATACAGTTTCTGTGCTATCTTTTCTCCCATTCCTTTGCCTATACCTCTATCTTTAATATTTTCTCAGCCATCAGACAAGCCACCACGTATAGAATCAGACAGACGCTCATCAGCAATACTCCTGTCAGGTTGTGATACAGACTGTTGAAGAATCCCGGTGAAGTAAGAGATACATACAACATCATGCCAAAGGGCATCAGCTGCATAATTCTTTGTTCCAGCTTCTTCTCACTCATAATCGTATCAATTTCTCTGCGTACCTCGCTTTTCCCTTCGATCATTCTGGCGGTATTACTGATCATGCCTGACAGGCTGCCTCCGTTACGTTTCGCAATCCGGAATATCTCTGCAAAATCCCGGATATCTTTCACATCACTGCGTATGCCAAGACTCAGCAGAATATCTTCCAGCTGGTCGTTATTGCGCAGTCTCCGCATCATCAGATACAATTCCCCAGCCATAAGGCTGTTCTCTCCATACAGCATACTGATATCCTGATAGGATTCCCTAAACGCATTTTCTACAGAATACCCTGCCCCAAGATTTGCAGATACTGATAAAATAACATCTCGGAACTCCTTTTCCAGCTTCTGCTTTCTGTTCCTGCACAGCTTATCCCGTCTTTTTACCAGGAAAAGATATACAGCAGGCAATAACAGGATAAATGCAACCATGCTGTCAAAAAACATCCAACTGATTACCGCAATTCCTGCTATACCCAGCAATACGTTGATTATCAGTTCTCTTGTGGAAAAGAAATACTCTTCATAATTGATTTCTGTTCCCTGTCCGCTTTTTTCTTTTGTTATAAAAATATTTTTTGTTAGTTTATTATTTATTGTTAATCTCATAATTTTTGTTAGTATTAAAGTCAAAAAATAAAATAACCGTAACTATAATCCGGCTGCCAAAAGCTTATCTGTATGCATCAGAGGATTACACATCTGCAGCTGTCCCATAACGTGTCCCGCCTCATCTGTCCCCGTCTCCTGAAACTGATACAATGGTCTGGTCACGATCTCACCATCCTCATAGCCTGTGATCTCCACTATTTCCAGAACCTTACGGGATTTGTCACGAAGTCTTCCAAGCTGCACGATAATGTCCACTCCTGATGCTATCTGTCTTCTCACGGCACTTAACGGGAGCTCCATTCCCATAAGCACCATCGTCTCCAGACGCATGAGCATATCTGTTGCAGAATTGGCATGACCGGTGCTAAGAGAGCCATCGTGTCCGGTGTTAAGTGCCTGAAGCATATCAATTGCTTCACTGCCTCTGACCTCTCCAACGATGATCCTGTCAGGACGCATACGCAGTGAGCTTCTGATCAGATCCCGTATGGTAATTGCCGTTGTGCCTTCTCCTTTACTGTCTCTTGTCTCCAGTCTCACCAGATTGGGGATTCCCTGAAGCTGTAATTCTGCTGAATCTTCTATGGTTATCACTCTGTCTGTGGATGGGATATACTGGGAAAGGGCATTTAAAAATGTCGTTTTGCCAGAGCCTGTCCCACCACTGATTATAATGTTGTAGCCAGCCTTGACCCATTTCTCCAGATTCAGGGCTGCCTCATTCGTAAGAGAACCATATGCAAGCAGATCCGTCATGCCGATTGGATGGGACGGAAATCTTCGTATGGTCACGATTGGTCCATTCAAAGCTACCGGCGCCAGTACAATGTTCACGCGGGCGCCATTTTCCAGTCTTGCATCTACGATAGGAGATGCCTCATTCACTGCCCTGTTGCATTTTGCAACAATCTGCTGTATGACATCTTCCAGCTTCTCTTTTGATGCAAAGTTCTTATCCCATTGGAAGAGTCTGCCTTTCCGTTCTATGAAAATTCCCTGCGTACCGTTGATCATGATCTCGGTCACTTCTTCCTCTTCCACAAGCTCCTGTAGAATATCCATACGTCTAATGGCATCAAAGATCTCACGCCCCAGCTGCTGTCTGTCCTTTAGGGAAAGAGCATACTGTCTGGAACAGTGAATGACCATCTCATCAATCATTTCCCTGACTTCTTCATCAGATACTTCCCTGGACAGGTCAATCTTCTGCCGCAATCCTTCTTCTACAGTCTGTCTGCACTGCTCATATCTCTCCATTGACTGCTCCCCTGTCCCTGATATCCCATAATTCACGTTTCATAAGTTCCCCCAGCCTGGTCGCAGCCAGCCGTTCATAATTGCAGCATTCCTTCTCCCAATTCTCCGGCAAAGTGCAATAGCATGTCTTGTCTGTTATTTTAACTGCTCCTCTTGCTTCCAGTAATTTCTGATACTGCATTTTCATTGCCTGTGACTGCCTGGAATCTCCCTGTAGAAAAACAATCTTGTCACTTCTTGCCAACAGGGAATAAAATCCCTGACAGATCTCAGACAGATCCAGCAGAATCACTTCATAATGCCCACTATCCAACAATACATCAATCGCCTGCTCCCATTGCTGTTCTGTAATCTGCAGCAGATCCGCATAATCCAGAGCCGGCGGAAGATAATGTAATTCACCCAGCGTCTTTCTCATGCTTTCCAGCTTGTACAGTGCCTTATCTGCATATTGTAATACAAAGTAGAAATAATCCGTCACATCTGCTTCAAATTCTGTATGCAATAATTCTTCAAAGCCGGCATAGGCTCTCAGATTCAGATATAATGTCTTACTTCCTGCATTGGATAGCATTTGTCCCGCTGCCAGAGCTGTTGCTGTCTGTGCATCTGCCCGGTCTGGAGAATAGAAGCTGACCAGCTTCGTTCTTTTCCTGTTACGTACACTTGCACCACTACAGGAAATATCCTGCGCATATTCTTCCATGATCTGTGCAAAGATTCCTGCCATGGATTGAAATTTGGTTATGACCGGATATTCTGCATTTACATTGTGACCATTTTCCGACAAAAGATAAATTTTACCTGCCCGTGCATTTGGGGCTTCCTCAGTATAAACATTCTCTCCGATCAGGAGGATTTCTATCGGTTTATTCTGACTATAACTGATGATCTGTTCCAGGGCTGTAAAAGTCACAATCTGAAAATCTGCTGTCCCCTTTCGTTGAAAATACTCCTGCATTCCCTGTAGATATCTCTCATCTTTATCACATACTGCAAGCAGCTTCTCCCGCATTACAACACACCTCCCATACAAAGCAATGTGCTGCATAGAACGGGTACTGCCAGACGGATTACTGCAGCCCTGGATTTAAGAGGCATATCATCAGTCATGGCACCCGTCCGTAACATTTTATAAACATAACACAACACTTCTTTTACATGCTGTCTGCATTCTTTTGAGCAGATAATCCTTACCAGTGCAGCAGCTCCTGCCAACATCATTGCTATGCCAATACAGACCATAAGCTTATGCTGCTCAAGATAACAGCCAAGCAGCATAAAGAGCTTCACATCTCCTGCACCGATTCCTCCCATGAGATAAAAGGGATAGAACACTGCAAAGATCAGTGCTGTCTGTACCAGAACTACAAGCAATACTTCTGCACCCTGCTGCCAGCTAAGAAACAGTCCGGCTGCCATTCCCGGTGCAATGCACCAGTTTGGAATTTTATAGTGCCGCATATCCATGAATGCCGCTACAATCAGTATTCCAATTAATAGTTCCATTTTGATTTCATACCTTCCCGTCAGATTCTTTGACCGGTCTTCCTGACAGGGTTCGATTATAACAGACAACAATTTTTTGTCTACCCGAAATGTAAAAACTCGTTTCAAATGTAAAAACTCGTACTAATTTCCAGTATTTTGCATAGATTAGAATGATGATGCCTATACTATAATAACTTCACTGAAAGGATGTAGATGCTCATGAAAACCTACTTTAGTCTGAAAAGTATCCTGAATAATTATCCTCCGGCTCCTGCCAATCCTGAAATACCTTCTGCAAGGGATAAGCTTCTTGCTGATATTGCCAAGACACAGCATGCATTGGAGGTTGCCTATTGTGGTTTTGATTACGCAACAGACCCTGATCTGATTGACTGCTATATTTATGAGGTGAATTCCGCTTTAAAGAGATATCGTTTCCTGTTGAATCAGGCACAGCGGATGGAATTGTTTTTAGAAGAGGAACAAATAGAAAAAGCTCCCTCTATACGAGGAAGCCTCTCTTTGCATCATAATTAACAAGACTTTCATTGAGATCTGTTCTGCCATAGGTAAGTCCTGCATACACAGACTGGATATTCTCCATCAATGGACCGGACTGATCCTGACTACTGATCTGCTGATAGGCATCTCTAAGCTTTGTAAAGATCATCTCAATCGTATCCAGATTGTCTACTTTCAGGCTGAACATATCCCGTGCCAGCTCTCTGTCTGCATAACAGTACAGTGAGAACAGGTTGCCCGCCAGTTCATACTGGAAGTCAAGGCTGCTGCGCAGCTGCCCGATACATGCTCTGGCAAGATCTATATTCTGGACAAGCTCTTCTGTTTGTCCGGCATCATGTGCTGCCCTGGCATCTTCCAGATATGCTGACAGCATTTCGTAAACAATTACTGTCAGCTGTGTTTTGTTCGCCTGTGTAATCCTTCTTGTGAACATCTGCTTTTTCTCTGTTGTCATACTAATCCTCATTTCTGTGCATGTTATTTGCGCATATTGAATTTATGTCAAGTATGCACAGACACACACAAATCCCCAATTTTTACTGCAACAGCTGTAATACGGACTGTGGTCTTTCATTTGCCTGTGCAAGCATGGCTGTAGAAGACTGCACCAGTACCTGTACTGTAGAATACTCTGTCATTTCTGTTGCCATATCCACATCCATAATACGGGAATAAGCAGCTGTCATATTCTCTTCTGTGTTGTCAAGATTCGTAATTGTGTGTTCGATTCGGTTCGCATAGGCACCTATCTTGGCACGGATACCGGACAACTGGTTGATTGCATCTCCTACGATATCAATTGCCGCTGTTGCCTTATCCTCCGTTGTAATATCCAGATCCTTTACCCCCAGATACAACGCCTGCAGAGCCGGAATTTCTACCTGGATCACCTGTCCTTCGTTGGCTCCTACCTGAAGACGCATTGCGCCTTTTCCGGTAAGATCCAGAAGAATGCTGTTAGAATCATCAGCAGTATTGCCTACTGTATATGTAGTTCTTGTCGTATCTGTGTGCGTATACAGATAGTTGTTCAGATAATTAGCCTGAACTGTCGTAGGCAGTGTATCCACATACTTGCCACTCTTGGTTTCGTCCCAGCCATTCGGATTCTCTATGACTACCTTAAATTTCTTCTCCTTTGTCGTCTTCAGATCATCGGTTGCTGCAGCTGTGACTATGAATTCACCGGTTGCCTTATCAAACTTGCAGTCCGTGACTTTAATCGCCTTATTGCCGAATTCATCTGTAAAGGCATTCGCAAAGTCCTCTGACAAGCCACTGTATGGATTCTGTGTTGCACCGGAATTGATCGTGGTTGTCGTGTTTTGAAGCTGTTTGCCGTTCTTGTCTGTTTCCTTTACAAAATTTACTTCGCTGATATTGTATTTTACAGTACCGTCAGGACTCTGTACTGTTACATTTCTAAAGCTGTCTGTAGAGAAATATTTCACTGTACTTGTAGTGGTTACACCACTGCCTTTCACTGCGGTGCGATTGTTCAGGGTAAGCTTCACTTCGAAATCATTCTCACCCTTGATTACAATATTCTCATCTTCAAGAATAACTCTGGAACCATCCGGAAATGCCTTCAGACCTGAATTGATCGTTGTTGTCGTTACAAGTGCATTGCGTACCTTATCTGCGCTTGTTGCAGAATATCTGTCTTCGTGTGTTACTTCACCATTTGCATCCTGTTTAATATAGGCATCAAAGTCTTTAATGGTATCTTCATCATGATAATATTCCAGTCCCTTGATCATATAAGTACCACTTGTTACGCCATCACTATAGGACATTACTTTTACATTCTCTGTATTGGTATATCCTTTATAGGCAAAACTGCCATCCAGCAGATTCTGTGCATTGAACTGTGTTGTTTCTGCAATTCTGTCCAACTCCTGTACCAGCTGGTCAATCTCCAGCTGGATCTGTTCACGGTCAGAATCCGCATTGGTACCATTGGCTGCCTGAATTGCCAGCTCGTTCATTCTCTGTAGAATTTCATGCATCTCTGTCATTGCACCATCTGCTGTATTTACAACAGATACACCATCATTGGCATTATTATTTGCCTGTTTCAGGCATCGGAGCTGTGCACTCATCTTCAAGGAGATAGCCAGACCTGCTGCATCATCTGCCGCACTGTTGATCTTGTAGCCGCTTGATAATCTCTTGATAGAGTCTGATAAACGGGTATCATTGTTGTTCAGGCAATTTCTTGCAATGATGGATGATATATTGTAATTAATTCTCATGTTCTTTCTCTCCTATCTTTTATGCAATGTTATTCTGTCAGGCTTCGTACTGCTGATCCAGACTCTTTAAAGCTGTAATAAAGGCTTTTGCTGTCTGATACAATTCCCTGGTAGATAATTTTTCAGACTCTTCTACGTCCCTATCCTGTCCGAATCTGTTCAGATCAAGTGTCTTTGTTTCAGCCAGACTAATGGATATCTTTTTGTTCTGACCACTCTCCTGCTGTGCTTTGGAGAATTGTTCTTGAAGATTGTCCTGTAATATTTTTATATCCTGTCCGGATGTTTTCTTATCATAGGCGATCATACCTGAAATCTTCTCTTCACTGATATCAAAATCCGCTGCCACTTTGCCAAGTGTATCTGTATCCATCGTAACAGTGACTTTACCCATCTGACTGCTGTTATGATATATTTTCAGGTTAATGGATGTCAACTCACCCTTGATATTAACAGGAAGCTCATAATTTTCTTCCCTGGCAAGATTGCCTGCAAGAGACAAGCCCTTATACAACATCTGTGCAGCTTTCACATCAACGATATTGTCAGAGGTATGAACCATATTTTCAACTGCACTGACTGCTTCTCCAATCAGCTCCTGATATGCACTGACTGCACTGCTCTTATCTGTCAGGTTATTGGCTGCATCCTCTGCCTTCTGCCATAGAGTATCATGTTCTATATCTCCGACAGAATCAAAAGCATCATTGACACTCGTGTCATTTTCTACGCTGGCAGCACCGCTTCTTCCAAATATCTGCTTATAGAGGGAACCTCTCTCCATAAGTAATAATTCTGCTGCCTGGATATTGTTCACACTGACAGGCTGTTCATAATCAATCAATGACTGGATAACACTATCCTCAACCTGTTGTGCAGACTGCATGGAATCCCGGAAATTATGTATTCTGTCCTGCTCCATATCCTGTCTGGACGACTGGTCTACTTCAGACGCCTGTTTCAGTTCCTGTGCAAACTGCTCTATTGTAGTATCGGCTTGAATGTCCATTTCCTTCAATGTATCTACATCTGTTTTCTGAACCAGTTCATCTTTGATTTCCCCGGACAATGCAGCATAATACTGCATCTGATGCTGATACTCCTGGGATGGGCTATCCTGATAGCCTGCCATGATCTGTTCGTCAATTGCCTGTCCTCTGGCAATCAGCTTCTCCAGACCTCCGAAGCCGTCATCTATGGATATATCCATATTTTTATGACGGCTTGTACGCACTGCTGAAAGCATATTCTTGAAATTCATTTCTGCCCCAGAAGCGACTACACTTCCGATTGCCGCACCATCTGTTTTCTCTATCTGGCGGAAAAGACGGTAGATACCAATATATGCTTCTCTTTCATCCTCTGTAATTGCATGGCTCTGATCGAGCTTATGCAGATAGGTAGAGAATTTCTCCGCATCTGACCCTGTGTCCTTATCCTGTTCATTCAGATATTCTTCCAGTTCATCCAGATTCATATCCAATGGATTGATCTGCTCTCTGATCATCTGTAATGTAGTAGCAGGAGTCATTCGACGAATCACACCCGTTACCTGCATGTCTGCTTCTTTCACTGACTGTATGCTATCCTGTGTGATCTCCATATTGTTATATCCAAGGATTCTCACAGCCCTTCGATTACTGTCATTTGTCTCAAGTCCCAGATCTTGCAGAATATCATCTACATTGCGGAACGCTTTCTGAATACTGTCACCCATATCCTTACGTGGTGCTGTCATCAAGGCTTCATAGGATTCTCCTGCTTTGTCATATTTACTCTGTAAGATGCTTCCTTCCTGATGAAGTGTTTCCAGTGTAAAAGGAGTCTTACTTGCAGATATCTTACCAGACAGCGCTGCCGGCATAGCTGCAAGCTCTTTTGTCAGTGTAAGCGTATCCTCATACCACGCTGCTCTCTGCTCATTGATCTGCTCTGTCTCACCCTGGAACAGGGATGCTTTTATATTGGCTTCTGTGGCTTTTAATGCCTCTACAAGCTGTGACAGCTCTGTTGTATCTATCTGATAACCACTCTTTAATAACTGTCTGTTGGCTTCCTGCGTCATGACCAGTCGGATCTCTTCCATCTGGCGTCTGGCTTCTATCTCCCGCAAAGAGACCTCCTCAGTATTTACAGCAGCTGCCTCACTACCCTCTCTGGCATCAATTTCTTTCTGCGCAGCACTTAAATTTTTGAAATTCAGTGTTTCTCCGGCTTCTATGGTGTCGTGAATTGCTTCATCACTGATGGAATCAGCCTGCTCTACAAGCTCTTTTGCCTGCTGCCAGACAGGTTGTTCCCCTGTCATCAATGCTTTTCCCGGCTGTTTGCCATTGCTCATAGCCGTCACTGTCATATCCAGAAGCTGTTGTGCATCCATTGGAAATTGCAACTGACTTAAATCTGACAGATAAGAAAGATTCTGTGGTGTCAGTTCAATACCTGATTCTACCAGCCATCTGGCATTTTTCTGAACATCTTCGGTGTTCTCCAGTCCAGATTGTCGGATTACAGAATCAATTCCACTCTGCAATGCATCCCAATTAATTGTATCTGCCTTCTTCGCATAGTACCCCTTTGCATAATCACTGTAATAGCCCTTTGCCTGCTGGAGAGAATCCGTGCTGGAGAACTGGGCTACATATACATTATCTACCGTAGGAGCCTTCTGATTGAGCAACAGATATTTTAAAGCGTCTTCTGACAGCTCTCCTATCTCCATACCCTGTGCAATAGTCTTTACAAGCGCTGTGATATTGTCTTCTGTAACAGGAATATCCGCCTGTTGCATCTTGTCCACCAGTTCATTGGCATCAATGCGGCTGCCTGTAATCTCTTCCACAGTTGCTGTATCTAAATCGTCATTATATCCTGCTATTTCCACTCCCGCTTTTGCAAGCGTTACTTTGATCCTGTCTACAATACTGACATATGTCTCTACATCTGTACTTCCCGGCTGAAAGCCTTCTTCCTGCATTTTCTCCAAGTCTTCCCCGGAAACAGAATTAGACATCACAATCATAAAGTCTTTTTGGGCCTTAACATTTGTGTTCCCGGCCTTCGACATAATATCCTGTGCGGTCAATCCGTGACCCTGATACGCCTTGTCATCCATAACTTTATTATCTGTAATGTCTAATGAATATCCGCTGTTCCCGACCTGAAGGGAGTCAGCAGTCGTCTTATATGTAGTTGTTCTGTCGGTATCGGCTACAGGAGATGAAGATAATTTTGCATCCAAAGTAATATTCATCCTGTTAACCTAAGCCTTTCTTCCATGTGGTACTTAATCGTCTTACCTTATATCTCGGCAAATATGGGCAAAAACTTAACAGGAGCAGAAAAAGTAACCCTTTTTCTGCCCCTGTTATAAATTTTCTATTCTGTTTTAGCTGCTTCCAGCGCCTGTTTTAAATCTGCAATAATGTCATTTACATTCTCAATACCAACAGATAATCTTACAAGATCAGGGCTTACACCCGCTGCTACCAGCTCTTCATCATTCATCTGCCTATGCGTTGCTGATGCAGGGTGCAGAACACAGGTATGTGCGTCTGCCACATGAGTTGCAATCATGGCTACTTTTAAATGTGCCATAAACTTCTCTGCTGCGCTTCTTCCACCTTTTACACCAAAAGATACAACGCCACAGGTGCCATCCGGCATGTACTTCTTTGCCCTTTCATAGTATTTATTGCCTGGAAGTCCCGGATAATTTACCCAGGATACATTCTCATCTGCCTGCAGGAATTCTGCTACTTTCTGTGCATTTTCACAGTGTCTTGGCATACGCACATGCAAGGACTCCAGTCCCAGATTCAGGAAATACGCATTCATAGGAGACTGTATTGCACCCAGATCTCTCATAAGCTGTGCTGTCGCTTTGGTGATAAAAGCTCCGCCCAGACCAAATTTCTCTGCATAGGTTACACCATGATAGGATTCATCAGGAGTTGTCAGTCCCGGGAACTTATCTGCATGGGCAAACCAGTCAAACTTACCGGAATCTACAATACATCCACCCAGAGACGCATCATGCCCATCCATATATTTCGTTGTTGAATGAGTCACAATATCTGCTCCCCACTCAAAAGGCCGGCAATTAATAGGTGTTGCAAATGTATTATCTACAATAAGTGGTACTCCATGAGCATGTGCTGCCTTGGCAAATCTCTCAATATCGAACACTACCAGTGCAGGATTGGCTATTGTCTCACCGAATACCGCTTTGGTATTGGGCTGGAATGCTGCTTCCAGTTCTTCATCTGAACAATCCGGATCAATAAATGTAGTCTCAATTCCCATACGCTTCATTGTAACTGCCAGCAGATTATAGCTGCCTCCATAAATGGTAGAAGAAGCTACCACATGATCTCCTGCACCGCAGATGTTGAAGATTGCAAAGAAAGTAGCTGCCTGTCCCGAAGAGGTAAGCATTGCAGCTGATCCACCTTCCAGTGCACAGATTTTGGCTGCCACGTAATCATTTGTAGGATTCTGTAATCTGGAATAAAAATATCCCTCCGCCTCCAGATCAAACAGTTTACCCATATCTTCACTGGTGTCATACTTGAATGTAGTACTCTGAATAATGGGTATCATTCTGGGTTCACCGTTTTTTGGTACATAACCTGCCTGTATACATTTTGTCTCTTTTTCCATTTCCTGTCTCCTTTTATTTAATAATCCGATGTATTGGCAATTCAATACATCGGATCTGTGTTTAAAATAGATATACAACTCCTGTCAGTGGTGGAAGAGGAATCACAACATATTGGTTCCTGTTATCACATTTTCCCTTGCGTGCCTTGATTTCCTTTGGAACTCTGTGGCCTGCTCCTCCATATCTCTCTTCATCTGAATTGATCAGAAGCTTATATTTCGTATTCATAGGTACACCAACCTTGTAATTAGGATATTCTACAGGAGTCATATTAAGTACAAACAACATATGCTGCCTGCCATCTCTGGTTCTTCTTACAAAGCTGTATATGCTTCTGTCTTTATCATCTGCATTCATCCATTCAAATCCAAGCCAGTCATTATCAATTTCATATAAACACGGATACTTACGATAGGTTTTAAGCAGCTCACCCACAAAATCATGCATACCACGGTTCAATGGATTCTGAAGCATGTACCAGTCAAGCTCTCTTGCCTCGCTCCACTCACGCTCCTGTGCGAAATCCTGTCCCATGAACAGCAGCTTCTTACCTTCATGTCCTAACATATAGGTATAGCCTACTCTCAGGTTGGCATATTTATCTACCTCGTATCCCGGCATCTTATTGACCATGGAGCACTTTAAATGCACTACTTCATCATGTGACAGCGGCAAAATATAATTCTCGCTGTCATTATATGTCATGGCAAAAGTCATCTTGTAATGGTTGTCTTTTCTAAAATATGGGTCCAGCTTCATATATTCGCAGAAATCATGCATCCATCCCATATTCCATTTGAATGAAAATCCAAGGCCGCCATCTTTTGGTTCACCTGTTACCTTTGGCCATGCTGTGGATTCCTCTGCAATCGTCATAACTCCCGGATAGGAACCATGAATCACGGAGTTGAGATGTTTAAAGAATTCTATTGCATCCAGGTTCTCATTTCCACCGTATTTGTTAGGCAGCCATTCTCCGTCCTTTTTACCATAATCCAGGTAAAGCATACTTGCAACAGCATCTACTCTAAGACCATCTACATGGAATTCACGAATCCAGTATAAGGCATTGGCAATCAGGAAATTACGTACCTCATTCTTGCCATAGTTAAATATCTTAGTTCCCCAGTCTGGATGTTCACCCATTCTTTTATCAGGGTGTTCATACAGACATGTACCATCAAATTCACACAGACCATGTGCATCTCTTGGGAAATGCGCCGGAACCCAGTCAAGAATAACACCAATATTATGCTTATGGAAAAGGTCAATCAGATAACGGAAGTCGTCAGGTGTTCCATAACGGGAAGTAGGTGCATAATATCCTGTTACCTGATATCCCCACGAACCATCAAACGGGTACTCTGCAATACCCATTAATTCTACATGCGTATATGGCATTTCTTTCAGATATTCCACCATTCTGTCTGCGAACTGACGATATGTATAGAACCCATCCTCTGTTCCATCCGGATGCTTCATCCATGAACCGATGTGGCACTCATAGATAGAAAGGGGTTCTTTGTTCATATCCTTTTTGGCTCTGGCTGTCAGCCACTTCCCATCATTCCATTCAAAATGGTTCAGATCATATACACGGGAAGCTGTTCCAGGTCTCAACTCTGCATAATTTGCATAAGGATCTGCTTTGTAGAGCTTTCTTCCATCTGCAAGCTCTATCAGATATTTGTACATCTGTCCTTCCTGTACGCCATCAATAAATGTAGTATAGATGCCACCTTCACCGATTCGCTCCATTTTGTCGGCAGTTTCATTCCAGCCGTTGAATTCACCAATCACATAAATATCCTGTGCATTCGGCGCCCATACAGCGAAAAAGGCACCCTTTTTTCCATCATGTGTGCACAGATGTGCTCCAAGTTTCTTATAGATCTCATAATGCGTTCCCTGTCCAAATACATACTGATCTGCCTCGGAAATAAACACTTCCTCTGTCTGCTTTTCTACTTTGCTCATGCACATACCCCATTCCACTTGAATTAGGAATTCATCCCATCTTCTTTTATTTACATAAAATCTCTTTCCCTTAATACGATCATATCTTCTTTATCATAACGCTTCGCCAGTAACACATCTACGAAGTTCTTGAGATTGAATTTCTTGGATTTCCAGATTGCTTCATCTATGATGTCTCTGACTTCGTCCTTCGTTACTACATGATTACCGCTCTGACTGTTGGCAATTCTGGTATATAACGCCAGCGTTCCCAGTTCATCAATGGAATATTCCAGCGCCAGTGCATAATTCTTTGCATAGTCCACAAGCGCATTATTATCCATCTCCATCAAATCTATTCTGATATTGAAATAATCAGAAATAAATGCCTGCTTCTCTAACAAATGGGTAATTTCCTTACGGGTATCCTCCATAATGACAACCAGTCCCAGATTATCCTGATTTAACAGATTTGCCATTTCATAGAGCTTATCCTGTGTGATTCCATTGGCTTTTTCTATAATAAGTGCACCATTTCCCAGCTTAGCAAATACTTCACTCAGATTCCTGAGATTTAATTTTTCACCTGTGATCTTTGCTACTTTACCAGAGAAATTAGCATCCAGTGCCTGATATTCACGAATCAGATTCTTAGCCAGACGAACTGTACCAAGTCCTGCTTCTCCGGTAATGATGACATTACCTGTATAGGCAGCCAGACTCATCTTATCCAGAGCATAGATAATCTGCTTACGAATCTTCTTTGTTACAGCAAAATTCTCAAAGAGTTCCTGCTCTTCCGGGGTGAAATCACGGATTTCTTCTTTTCTTACACCCTTGGTTTCTTTATCTGTAGTCTCAATGATCTTATCTGGCAGGTCTCCGATCTCTGCAGTATCCAAATTGATTTCCTGCGTTTCAAGAATCTCTCCAGAATCTTCTTCTGCGTTATCATCCACATATTCCTCTTCTGGATATTCTTCCTGTTCAGGTGCTGCTTCCTCTATCTCTTCCTCAGATTCTGCATATTCCTGCTCATATTCTCCCTCAGAATATTCCTGCCCGGCATCTTCTTCCTGTACAAATGACTGTTCTTCATACGACTCTTTTACAGACTCTTCCATGGATTCTTCTGCATCGGATAATTCTACAGATTCTGTCTCGTTTTCTTCATCCATCCACGCCTGGGACTCTGTGATTTTTTCCTGAAGCTCTGTCTCTTCCATATCTGGCGTATCTTCAATCTCAGTCAGTTCTTCTACTTCGCCCTCATCTTCCTTCTCTAATTCTCCAAATATTCCATTCTTAACAGAATTATCGAAGTTCTCGAATATCTTACCAGTCTGCTGTAATACCAGCTTACGTACTTCTTCCTTGTGCTTGGCAGCATTCTCCTGCTTCATTCTCTCCCATTCACCCAGCACTTCATCCAGATTCATCTGTCCAGTCATAGGATGGAATACTTCTTCCTGCGTATCCTGCTCTTCTTCCTGGACTGCATCTGCAACTTCTTCTTCAGGAACAGGAATAGAAGCAATCTCTTCCTGTAAAGTAGGCTGCTCGTCAAATACATTCTCGCCGTTTTCTTCCAGACGGTCATGTTCTTCCTGTACAGATTCCTCTGTAATATCCCGAAGCATGTCCATATCTGTATCCTGTCTGATCACTCGGGCATCCTCACCGGGTACAAATACTTTGCTGATAGCTCCGGTATGAGGTTCCGGTGCTATTTCTGACACGCCTGTCACCATTTGTGCAACACGACTTGTATGTACAGAAACCGGCTGCTCTTTCTCAGTTGTTTCCGGCTCTGATTGCGGCAGCTCCTCATGGTCTTCCTGTATCAACGTATTATCTTCTGTATTATCTTCCACAGATGGATTACTTGCCTCTGTCTCTGTCGCATTCTCCTGATGAATGTCCTCAGGCTGCACAATATCCGCTCTTTCTTCTGCGAAAATATCTTCATCATCTGCAAAAAGTTCTTTCATACTCTCTGCAACAACCTTCTGCAGATTAATTGTATTATATTGACTCATATCAATAGAACCCGTATCACGATAAGCACTGCTTACAGACTGATTCTCTTCTACTGCATAATTGTCTATATTATCTACTTCTGCATTATCTGCCAGATACGTATCCTCTGTGTAGATCTCCTCTGTATGATAATCATCTTCTGAATATGGTTCCTCATTATAGTTCTCTTCGGGGTAGGCATCCTCTACTCCATAACCATCTTCCGCATATGATTCTTCTTCACTGTAATTCTCTTCAGGATAGACATCCTCTGCCCCATAGCCATCTTCCGGATATGACTCTTCTCCACTGTAATTCTCTTCGGGATAAGCAGCCTCTGCCCCATAGCCATCTTCTGCATATGATTCTTCTTCACTGTAATTCTCTTCAGAATAAGTATCTCCTGCTGCGTAGTCTTCCTGTGACTGTCTGGCCTTTGCCATATCATATTTCTTCTGTTGAATCGGCGTTAAAGGTGCATGAAGCATTTTAAGCTCCATTGCCTTCATTACATATGGGCCATCCCCGAACCACAGAATCAGATCATCACATTCTTCTACACATTTTGTAGCCAGTCCGACCCTGTGATAAAGATATGCCAGCTCATATGCCCACTCTTCCTGATAATCTCTCTTCTTCAATTCTTCCAGAAGCTCTATTCTTTCTTCCAGACTTGCTTCCTGTGCTTCCAGAATACGATAACGCAACGTAAAGACACCATTATCCCGTGGTGCCAGTTTCACAAATTCCTTATAATATTCTATCGCTGCAACTACATCATCCAGCTCAACCGACACTTCACACAAAGAGTACAAAACCGCCCGGTTCGCAGGATAACGTTCGTATGCAATCTGTAATACTGCCTTACTGTCCTCATTTCGTCTGTTGACTCTGTAAAGAGCTGATACCTTCAACAACATCGTAATGCTCTTTACTCTTCGCCAGTCTATCATATCCGCTATATTAGCGGCTTCCACATATTTTTCTTCTTCAATCAGCTTTACTATTTCATCCGAACGAAGTTTATATTCATATTTATCCAAGTAAAATCACCTCTATAAGCCATTTCCCCTTTTGGCACTTTCGCTCTACCCATAAAAAGACGCTGATATTATCTCAATTTCAGCCTATTATTATCTGACAATTTGAAAAATATATCTTGTTGACAGACAACTTTATTATATAAAGTTTAGCATAACGATTTTCTTATGTCAACGCTACTACATATAGAGTTTACGATAATTATCGCGTTTTTCCAAGAATATCTGAAAGATCGGCAAATTGTTCCAGCGTAAGCGCTTCGCCACGTATTGTAGCAGACAATTCCATCTCTTCCAAAGCTTCAACAACCTGTTCCTTTGACACCCTTAATCCCGGTGCATTAGACAATCCATTTACCAGAGTCTTACGTCTCTGATTGAAAGATGCCCTGATAATATCAAACATGAACTTCTCATTCTGTGCACACACAGGTGGTTCCTGGTATCTGGTAAGTCGAATTACTGCACTGTCTACATTAGGTCTTGGCATGAAACATGAAGCAGGTACTGTCAGCATAATCTCCGGCTTTGCATAATATTGAACAGCAAGGGACAGAGCACCATAATCTTTCGTTCCCGGTCCTACCTGCATACGGTCAGCTACTTCCTTCTGTACCATAATCGTAATACTGTCTAATGGTACATGGCTCTCAAAGAGCCCCATAATAATCGGTGTTGTAATATAATAAGGTAAGTTCGCAACAACCTTGATTGGTCTTCCCTGATTCTTTTCCTGTGCAATTTTGTTGATATCTACCTTCAAAATATCCTCATTGATCACAGTAACATTCTGATAGGAAGAAAGCGTGTCTGCAAGAATCGGTATCAGATTCTTATCAATCTCTACTGCAACTACTTCTCTTGCTCTTTCACACAGATACTGCGTCATGGTTCCGATACCTGGTCCAATCTCCAGGACACAATCATCCTCTGTGACATCAGCTGCATCCACAATATGTTCCAGTATATTGGAGTCAATCAGGAAGTTCTGTCCGAATTTTTTTTGAAAATTAAAATTATATTTTTGAAGTACCTCTATGGTATTGGTTGGATTTCCAAGTGTAGCCATATATTCTGTCCTTTCTTACTGTTCATTTATATGGAATAATCGTCTGGCATTCTGATTGGTAATATTTACTACCTCCTCATACTCCATTTCCTTGATCTGCGCAATCTGTGCTGCAATATAGGGAATATTAAGAGACGAATTTCTTTTTCCACGGTTTGGCTCAGGCGCCAGATAGGGGCTGTCCGTCTCCAGCAGAATCCTGTCAATGGGAACAGCTTGTGCTACTTCTTTCATTTTTTTGCCATTTTTAAAAGTAACAACACCACCAATTCCTATATAAAAGCCCATTTTCACATAATCAAGTGCCATCTCTGCACTATAAGAATAACAATGGATCACTCCACCAATCTCCTGTGCTTTCTGCACAGCCATAATGTCATAGGTGTCTTTGGCTGCATCTCTGGAGTGGATAATAACAGGTTTATGACAGCTTCTTGCTAATTCCAGCTGTCGGATGAACCATTTCTTCTGTATCTCATGATCTGGTTCCTCCCAGTAATAATCCAGTCCGATCTCCCCCACTGCGACTATTTTAGGCTCTGTACATTGTGCGGTCAGCCATTTGAAATTCTCTTCATTTAATTCTGCTGTCTCACTGGGATGGACTCCCGCTGCTCCATAGATAAAAGGATATTGCCTGGTCAAAGCCACTGTCGTTTCAGTACTTTTAAGACTCGCCCCTACATTGACTATATATTCTATTCCATGCTCCTGCATGGAAGATAATAACTGTTCTCTATCCTCATCAAATGCTTCATCATCATAATGGGCATGGCTCTCAAATATCATTGCCTATTCCTTTCTGTACTATATCCCTATATGGATATTTATTTAAAAGTTGTTCAAATTCTTCCATGGACATAGGCTTTGCATAATAATATCCCTGAATGATATCACACCCTATCCGCCCGAGAAAATCTGCCTGTTCCTTCGTTTCAACCCCTTCGGCAATAACAGGCATTCCCAGCTTATCTGCCATGGCAACTACCATCTGTACTATATCTGCACTTCTCTTTGTGTTTTTGGATTTTTCCATAAACTTCATATCCAGCTTCAGAATATCTACAGGAATGTCTTTTAACGTATTTAATGAAGAATAACCACTTCCAAAATCATCCATTTCCACAACAAAACCTTCTGCCTGCAGCTTCTCTATCAGGGCAGCCTGCTTGGGAACGTCCATGATCACAGCACTTTCTGTGATTTCTAATTTCAAGCCTGCCGGACTGATATCATACTCTTTCACCAGCCCCATAAATTCTCTGTACAGATCCAGATAATAGAAATCCTTGGGTGAAATATTAACAGAAAGTGATATCTTTTTCCCCTGATTCTCAAGTTTTTTGAGGAATTCACATGCCATTCTCCATACATACCGATCCAGCTTACTGATCAGCCCCTTATCTTCCATCATAGAAGTAAATACCTGTGGCTTCAATAAACCTTTCTTTGGATGCTTCCAGCGTACCAGCGTCTCACCACCTGCGATTTCGCCTGTTCTGTGGTTGAACTGTGGCTGAATATATATGGTAAACTGCTTCTCCTCAAATGCAGGAGTCAGATCCTTTAATATCTCCTGTTCCTGCAGGATTTCCTTACGCATATGTTCATCATAATATATGATCTGCTGTTGGACATTATTTTTCATGGAACTGATAGCCAGCATTGCCCTGTCACACATAGATGACACCGGCAGACTCAGATCATCCACCTCATAAATCCCTATATGATTTACAATAGGATAATTGACCCCTTTAATCCGAAGCGTACCTCCGCTACGCATGAGATAACTATCCTCACTAAAATTGCGGGCAGGCATACAGATTGCAAAACTGTCTCCAGAAATTCTGCCATATACACGGTTATGATCATCCGCATCCCTGATACTGTCTGCAATCGTACGCAGGATCCTGTCCCCGGCTTCCGGACCAAATATATCATTAATCACCTTAAACTGACGAATATCCGAACAGATAATATAATACTGCTCCTGTGGGTTATTTTTCATGAACAGTTCTGCTTCTTCAAAGAAGCACAATCTGTTATATAGCCCTGTCAGAGAATCATGGGTTGCCATATATCTGTATTTTTCACGCTGCTCCCTTTCTTTTGTAATATCGTGCATAATATAGAAACATCCCATATATCTGCCTTTATCATCCAAAAGCTTCTCATATTCCTTGGCGTATATCTTCCTGATATTATTATCTATCTGTATGGCAGTTCTCCTGCCCGGATTCTCATAATCCCATGCATTCTCAAAAGCTTCCCTGTCAACCTTACATCCTTTCAGAAAAAGAAACATACTTCTGTTCATATAAATGCAGTTATCCTCTTCGTCAAACATGATCAGAAGATCCTTCTGCTTATTCTGTCCCAGTCTCTGCATAATATGTTCAAGCTGTCTGGGAACATAATAAAACGTAAAGTAATCCAGTAAAACCGCTGCAGCAGCATACGTATAGATGGAAATATCTACCGGTGGCTTCATGATCAGGAACATTGCGTTCGCAGCCATGACACCTGCTAATGTCAGGATGACAAAACCGAATTTTCTTTTATAAATGTGTGGTGCGGTATATACCTTATACAGAAAGATACAAAAAGAAACCGCAAATGGAATATAGCACAAAATAAGATGGAGATAAAACAGTGGCTGGGGAATGAACCTTAAATAACGTTCTTTTCTGTAGTATATCACCTGAAACTTCATAGCATGTTCCAAGACTATATTGCATAGCATGGAAACCGAATCAATCGTAAGTATGATAACCGTTACAAGCTTCATCCAGGGTTTCAGGTCAAACAATGCCTTACCCTTATATTTCGTATACTCAATCGTATACAGGAACATGGCATAGCATAACCAGTCCATTCCGGCAAAGAAGATGCAGTTGCCGGCTGACATCCATTTATAATCAGAAGATAAAAATATGATCGTATATCCTGCTACTGATAACGCACCTATTGATAATAATTCTGCAACACGCCTGCCTAATTCCGTTCTGCGTTTTATGCATTGTATATCGCATATAATCAATACCAGTACTCCCATACAGGATAATACTGCATACATCATCTTAGACATTCCTATGCATCTCCTTACCTGCAGTCTGAGGCGGTATACAATATCATTACTTACGATACTGTATACCGGATTGATCTTTCTCACAATAATATTTATTTTACCATATTCCCCCATGAACTTGAATATTTATTTTATACAACTTCATACGGATCCTCCGATTGTAACTTTTTCAGAAAAAGTATTGACATTCTTTTTTCCATATGATATATTATCCATTGTTCGGTTGAGAAATCGGCATAAATGCACCGCTAGCTCAGTTGGTAGAGCACCTGACTCTTAATCAGGGTGTCCAGGGTTCGAGCCCCTGGCGGTGCACTGAAGGCACTGTTTTCAATGCAGAAGCATCGAGAACGGTGTTTTTACAGATAAACAACATCATAGACGCACCGCTAGCTCAGTTGGTAGAGCACCTGACTCTTAATCAGGGTGTCCAGGGTTCGAGCCCCTGGCGGTGCATTTAAGGCACTGTTTTCAATGCATATGGCATCGGGGACGGTGTTTTTTTGTGTCTCCTTTAAATTATTCTGAACACAAATATCCCTTCTCTTTCAGAGCTTTTTCAATATAATCCAGGGTGTCTTCATCATCTGCTTCTACCGTATGATAATGATCTCCTGCTGTAAGATTCTTTAAGGGTGTTGATTTGCCACTGTGAATACTGCTCATAAATTCCTGCACATGACGCCTGCATGCAATAGGCAGGGCCGTTCTGATTGCTCCATATACCGCATGTTCTACGTATACATCAAGCACTCTTCCTCCCATATCCACAATGGTATTCAGTTCATCTTCCATCTGCTCATCTGTATGGGACACATGAAAGACTCTTGTTATCGCATCTGTATCTTTACTGACCTCTTTATTTTTGTTCTCTGATAATGACGGCATGAGCATATATCCTCTTGCCGCAGAATAAATATCATAATCCGCTGCCCTAAGCAGCGCAATATCCTGTACAATGACCTGTCTGCTTACCTGAAACTGCTTTGCAAGTGCAGTTCCTGATACAGGCTTTGTTGATTTGCTGATGATCTCTATAATTGCTTTACGTCTCTCTTCTCCTGTCATAATTATGCCCAGCCTTCCTCTTACTATCATAAGTAGTCTACACCAATCCCCCTTCTTTGTGCTACATTTTCTTTTGGAATCTTTCTATAGAATTAGATTTATTTGCACAAAAGAACCATCAACAGAAAAAACAGCAAATAGATTGACTACATTCTGAAAAAATTTTATACTTATTATAAACCTATATGCATACGAAAGGAGAATTCTATGAAAGTTCATAAAATATTGGCATTAACACTTGCTATGGCATTATCCATATGCGCAATTCCTACTACTATTGCAGAAGCAAAAGGTGAAACCTGGACAATTCCCGGTGACAATACCTATCATTTAGACGGTACAGATGTTGTCATCAAAGTCGAGGGTGAAACCCTTCATGTAACAGGAACAGGTGCAGTTCCAAGTTATGATTACTGGTCCTTAAATGAACGTCCCTGGAGATTAAAAGGTGTTTCTGTCATCCAGATTGACAGTACGATTACTTCAATTGGTTCCTACGCTTTTGCAAATATGGATAAAGTAAACCGTATCATAATGGGCACCAGCACATTCATTGAAGATACTACCACATTTTCCAAGATTGCTTACAAACCAATCTTCCGTATCTCAGATACTGGTGTAACAACACAGATGATTGGCAACATCCCTTATACCAGCCTTGACAGTATTGCTGCTTTTGCGCAGTCAAATACGAATGGCGCATGCTATATTTTTGATACAAATGCAAAGGCTGCTGCATTCCAGACAATGACGAACCCTACAATTCCTCTTGTATACTCTGCAGCAGATTCCAACGCACCATGGAATAATGTAGAAAACAACGGCAACGGCAATGTAGTTACCAGACTTTGCTATATGGCACCTGATAATGTAGATCATTCCTATATTGTTACAGGACAAATGAGATATCAGGGCAGGGCATGTTATGAAGTATATTCTGCATTCCTCGAAGACTATACATTTGCATGTTCTCTGAGAATTAATGTTACCAAGAGTGGCAAAGAAATATCCAAGACAGATCAAACTTATAAATATATAATTGATATTCCCAAGAAATATCAAAATCTTGGAACCAGCTATCGTTTAATTGGTATTGGAGCCGGTCAGGTATATATCTTTGATGATATGGATTCTAATCCGGCTACTCTGACTTATGAAACAGATATGCCTACTATGACATTTGGATTAGTATACAAATAATTTCTTTATGACAGAAATGGTGACTTCATTTAAGAAGTCACCATTTTTATGATTCCACCTATGATAAACGGCACAAGCCATGTGGTGAAACGAAAGACCAGAATCGCAGGTACTGTATACGTTTCACCGGCAAAACAGTTAAAAAACAATAGAAAAACAAATTCCAGGGAACCTATGCCTGACGGCGCAGGAATGACACCAGCCAGCATATACGCGATTGCCATAAGCATAACACTCTGTGGTATATTCAACACACTGATATCTTTTAAAATATACGCAGGAATCAGGTAAATAACTATAAGCTTCATCAGATTAAGTCCCAATAATACAAGGAATCTCTTCTTATGCGTCATAAGTTCCTTCCCTGTATCATTCAGGAGAATCAGATTCTCTCTCCCCTTCTCCATCTGCTGCTTATATTTGGGCTTTTTATGCTCCAGCCAGTCTATTGCATACAACAGCCAGTCCTTTATTTTTTCTGATACCGTGATAAGTGTCATAAATAAAGCAATAAGAATAGTCACTACACAGCCTATAATCATGGCATTCTGATACTGACACAATATCTGACTGGTCTGTGGTGTACCAAGCAGATACAAAAAGCCCATCAGACCCAATATCATAACTGCAATCTTCTTAAATACAAACTGCAGCATGGTAATTCCCGTGCCTTTTGCATACGGTACTCCATCCTTTTGCAGATAATAGATTGCTGCAAAACCAGAACCGCTTCCCAATGTCAAAAGGCGATAGAACTCACACAAATAGGCTGTCCTGATGCCCTTTCCCCAATGATACGTGCTTTCAAAGGGATGTGCCATATAGTATACTATTCCCCCCTCTATGAGGAAGAATACTGTCGCTATCAGACAGCTTATTATCAATTGTACAAATGACAGCGCACGGATTCCTTCCAGTATTTCCGCTAGAGAGCCCCTGTAGAAATACAGTGCTGCTGCCAGAAACACTAATAGAATAAGCCACTTAACACTTCTTCTGCTCCTTGGGTTTGTAGTTTTCATATGCATGCTCCATATGTGTAGACTCATTCCACAGTTTATCTGCTTCAGGTGCCCATTTATCAGCATATTCATGGCACTTTGCACACAGATGCTCTACAGTCTCAGGTGATTGCAAATCTGTAGACTTTGCTCCTGTCTCCTTTACGATTCTCTGTAAAATCTCAGGATTCTCAAGCATTGGACATGGTCTTAACTGGTTGTTATTAAATGGCTGATTATCACGATAAGCCATAAATAACGGCTGTTTTAAGCATTCCAGTAAGGTGTTTTCTCTGATATTTGCACCTGAATAATGGATAAATACACAAGGTTCTGCATCACCGTTTGCATTGATATGGAAGTAGTTTCTGCCGCCGGCAATACAACCACCAACAAACTCACCATCATTCTGGAAATCCATTGTGAACAATCCCTTACCGTGTTTCATGTTTCTGATCTCACGTACTCTGGTGTACATATATTTTCTCTGCTCTACAGAAGGCAATAAGCTCACATCTGCTTCATTTCCAACAGGCATATAGTGGAAATACAGAGCATAACGGCTTCCATTCTCTACTAACAGATCAACGAATTCATCACTGGTAACTGTCTCAATGTTCTTGGATGTATAGCAGATAGAAGTACCAAAGATCAATCCATGCTGCTTCAATAATGACATCGCATTCATGACTTTGCCAAATACACCATTTCCTCTTCTCAGGTCATTTACTTCTGCAAATCCTTCCAGACTGATTGCCAGATACAGATTGCCTACCTTCTGCATCTGTTCACAAAAAGCTTCATCTACCAGAGTACCATTTGTGTATGCAAGGAATGCACAGTCATTATGCTTCTCACATAATTTAATGATATCTGCTTTTCTTACCAGTGGTTCACCACCTGTAAACATATAGAAATAAATACCCAGCTCTTTACCCTGTGTAATTACATTGTCCATTTCCTCAAATGTCAGATTCAGACGATTGCCATACTCAGCTGCCCAACATCCTGTACAGTGTAAATTACATGCACTGGTCGGGTCCATCAGAATCAGCCAGGGAACATTACACTGGTGTACTTCTCTCATTTTTCTTATGGTCTTGGTTCCATAGAAGAATGCTTCATATCCAAGGTTCAGTGCTGTTGTCTTTAATACATGTGGATCTATTTCATCAATGATCCTGTTCATATATTTGTTCAGTGTACAGTCTTTATCACGAATCATGTTTCTTACGGTATCATAGTTCACATCCATTTTCTCATCGCCCATGTATTTCTCCATCAGATCGACAAGCTTTACAATACCTTCTTCTCTATTCTTTCTTACATCCTTCAGTGCTACATCAATAGCTGCTGAAAAAGCCATTCTTCCGGCTGCATGTGTCATTGCTCCCATTTTCAAATCCTCCCTGCGTTAATTATGAAATCTGAAATTACGGTGTTCTTTTACTGTATATAAGACCACCCATAAATTTAATCCACCATCTATCATCAAGTTAATTCCCACTAACTGCATGATCAGTTTCGTTGCTTCCACCGGTCTTACCAGTAATACCAGTCCGGCTGCACCTGCTGCAATCGCCCATATCAGGATCAGCCACCACTTACTCAGCCCAAACCGCCTTGCATCCAATGCCGTCTGTATCTTAAACACACCATCTATCAGAATCAGGATGCCTACAAATGTTGGAAATGCCCTTAATATATGTTCCCAGTGAAACAACAGCAGACATCCTACGATTGCAGATAAGATACCCATTGCAAAATCAAATTGAAATGCAAGCTGATACATATCCTTTGTAAAGTACCCGATTAATTTAATGATTCCATATACCACCAGAACCGTACCTATGGCATAACAGGCTATGGAAAAAGACTGTTCAGGTCTTGCTATCAGGTATGCTCCCAAGGCAAGCTGCGCAACTGACAATACAATATATGCACGTTTTTCCGCTTTGATATGATCCACAGTCTCCACCTCCTCTTTTCCCTTTTTCTACAGTATAATTCCATTATTCGACAAAAAAAACGGACAAAAAAAGAGCAATGTCTCAAATTTGTACATTGCCCACATTCTGACTGGTTTTCACACATTTTTCAAAAAATGTCTGAATTATTTTTTATTTGAAAAACAATTCTGTGTACATTCCAAAGCGGTCTTTACTGTCCCTTCAAATACTGCTGCCATACCCTTTAAATAATCTGCTGAATCACTCTGGGAATTTCCCTTGATCCAGTTCAGAGTCATTCCAACAAGGGAATACCCATAAAAGGTAATGACAAATTCCTTTTCTTTGTCACTGACCTCCATACCCTGAACCTGTTGCTCCACATACTTTCTGATCAGCTTATCGCATATGGCAAACAAATATTTCTCCAATACATCACGGCTCTTTGAGTCGTATATATGCAGAATAGCCGGCCGGTTCTCAACAACGAACAGCGCCACTCTCAGCAATTCCTCATACCAGGATTCATATTGCTTCTCATCTTCCAGTACTTTCTTTGTCTCAATATCAAAAACATCATCAATCAGATCATATATGTCCTGATAATAATAGTAGAACGTATTACGATTGATGCCACATTTCTCAACAATATCTTTTACTGTAATTTTATCAAGAGAATGTTCCTTCAAAAGCTCCAGGAAAGTCTCTACTATCGCCTTCTTCGTAAACTGTGACAAGGCTCTTCACCTCTTTCTCTTTCACATTATACCCAATAGAACATTCTTTTTGCAAGCCTGATTCTGCTTAAACTACCTCATATGGTGTCTTCTCACCATTTATATACGCCCTGGCACATACAATAGAGTTCTCTACCATATCAGATACTGCCTCCTGCGTATAGAATGCAGTATGCGGTGTCACTACTACATTGGAATAAGATCTCAGAATTGCAAGTTGAGGGTTATTTAGCGGCTCTCCCATACGGTTAAAATAATATAAGCCACTCTCATGCTCTACTACATCCAGTCCTGCGAACCCGACCTTACCTGATTCAATACCGTCAATCAAAGCCTGTGTATCCACCAGCGAACCTCTTGCGCAGTTAATCAGGATCACACCCTGCTTCATTTTATCCATTACTTCATGATTGATCATATGATAATTATCATCTGTTGCCGGTGCATGCAGGGAAATGATATCACACTCTCTGTAAATCGTATCCAGATCTGTATACTGTGCATATTGACGCACCTCATCACTTTCATAAATATCATAAGCCAGTATCTTACAGCCAAATCCTGACAAATGCTTGATTACTGTCTTTCCAATTTTACCGGTTCCAATAATACCTACTGTCATTCCCGGAAGCTCTCTGCCGATTTTACCCTGTAATGTATAATCCTGAATCTGCGCACGCTGCATGATATACTGTATTTTGCGGCAGCCCATCAACATCAGCATAATGGTATAATCAGCTACTGTTGCCGGTGAATAGGTAATGTGAATGACTCCCATTCCTTTTTCTTTGGCATATGCACAGTCAATGTGGTCAAATCCTATCGTCCTGGTCGCGATACATTTCACACCCAGCTTATGCCATTTATCAATCATTTCTTTATTAATAACAGTAGTTATTATATTAACGACATCATAGCCTTTTGCCTTTTCCAGATTATCCATACAGGGTGTTTCCTTAGTATACGCCCATTCCACCTGATTCTTGCTGCAATATTGTTCAAAGAAGGGAAGTTCATCAAACTCTCTCATACTGTATACATACATTCTCATATGAATTACCATGCCTTTCTCACCCCTGTTGCCAGGGCTTGTTCTTCGTAACCTTTAGCCGTCTGTTCCAATTGGTCAACTGATAGAAAATAACGGAAATAAACACAATTCCCACGGCAATGCCCAGTGCCACCAGAAGCGTGATTCCACCCTGTTCCTGTGCCTTTGCCATATCTCCATCTACAATAGCGCTCATTGTATAGTATAAAGTCCCTCCAGGCGTCAGGGGAATTACCGCCGGTATCAAAAATACTGTCGCAGGAGCCTTTACAATACGGGCAATGATCTCCGCATATAAGGTTCCTACAATAGCCGGGACAAGATTGCGCATCAGAATTGACATTCCCAAATCACTGCATATGCAATAGAACAGACTGGTAAGCAGCCCGCCTATGCATCCATATATCAGTTTATCCCGGCGGATTCTGAAAAACAGGCAGAATCCCAGTGTTCCTATGGCTCCACTCACAATCAGACTGCAATTCCTGATAAGAAATTCCCATATCATACTTACCACTAATAATCTCCTTATTTTGCGAAGCAGATTATTGCAAGCGCAAAGCCTGCCGCAATCGCTACCGCCAGAATAATTGCTTCCATCAGTCGCAGAAGTCCCGTGATCATATCTCCGCACATCATATCCCTGATGGCATTCATCATATTGATTCCCGGTATCTGAAGCATAATATTGCCTATCATGACTTTATCTACATGAACTGCAATTCCACTTAGGACAGACAGCATACACAATATGCCCACTGCAAAAGATGACAGCAGTGTATATACTACTCTGTTTTTGCTGCGCGGGCCAAATATGTATTCCCAGAAATAGAAAATCCATGCCACAATACCTGCTGCCACACCGTCTCTGAGATTCCCTCCAAAAAAGATGGCAAAGGCACTTGCCCCCAGTATATATCCCATCATGCGCGATACAGAAATACGTCGTCTGTCACCATGCATGATCTCTTCCACTCTCTGTTCTATCTCATCACAGGAGGGCTTATTGGCACAGATATACCTCGACAGTGCATTTAGCTCTTCCAGTTTACCCAGGTCTGTGGAATAGGAATAGATTCGTCTCGTCTGGGTGAAATTCTGATCATCTGTCGTATGCCAGCTTAAAATAATCAGTGACAGAATTGTAAATACATCTATGACTCCTCCGCCATATGTGTGGCATATTCTCAGAATGGTATCCTCTACCCTGGATATTTCAGCTCCTGTACACAACATCGCCTCTCCCACATCCAATGCCTTCTCCATGATCTTAGGTGCTTCAAAGCAGGTGATTTCCTTCTTCATGCACTATGCCTCTTTTGCTTCCTGCTCATTACTGCTGACTACCGGATGTTTCTTTAAATACAGCATGAACACAACTGCTGCTATGATAAACGGTATACCTGCTACAATACCTGTCGGCGCAGGTCCAACAAAGAAATTGCCGCCATCCTTTGTAAAATATGCAGCCTGTGACATCATGACATTCACTGCGCTGTGTGCGAAGATCGCAGGGAAAATACTTCCGCTCCTCAGACTGATAAAGGAATAAATACAGCCTGTGACCATACCAAATACGCACATAGCAAGAATACCTGTGAATGGATATCCCGCATAGCCTGTACCATAATAATATCCAAGAGATACCAAAGGCGCATACCACAGACCAGATATCAGACCACTGATCAGAATTGCCTTTGTCGTACCAAACTTACGATACAGCTTCGGAAGCAGATAACCTCTCCAGCCCCATTCTTCACCAAAGCTGTTGATTACATCCAGTACTGGCGCTGAGAATACATTAATTAATAAAGTTGTCTTGAAATTCGCAATGATATTCACTGCATCCAGCTCTGAGCCGTTATCTATTGCAGCCTGTACGAAATTCGTCATGGATGCATCATAATTGTCATGGAAAATTATAAAATACAGAACTGCTCCAAGAAAAGTCAGCGCTGTTGTTCCAAACCATCCAAACAGAAAGCAGAACTTATGCTTTGCAAAATTAAACTGGAATCCTGAATGTAACAAGCCTTCCTTTGTCATGACTCTGGCGATCAGAGATGCAAAAGCCGGTGCAAACATCATGGAACTGATCATATTGACCGCTTCCTTTACCGTGTCCACATCTCCACTCTGATACATGGGCTTAATGACTCCAAGCTCTGCAATCCATGCAATACCAAATACTGCGATCAAAAAGATCGTAAGTCTTTTGGTTTCTATCTTGGGATCTTCTACTCCTACTACTTTTCTCTTTTTTTCTTCTGCCATACCTTTCTTACTGCCTTCCTTTACTTAATTTCATTAGCCATCACATAGAATTGATGATAAATGCCACCCAGTGCCATCAATTCATCATGATTACCTTCTTCTACAATTCCTTCGTCTGTCAGTACCAGAATTCTGTCTGAATTACGAATACTTGATAATCTGTGTGCAATCGTAAGTGTTGTTCTGCCCTTTGCAAGCTCGTTAAGGGACTTCGCTACTGCATATTCACTCTCATTATCCAATGCAGAGGTAGCCTCATCCAGAATGATAATAGGGGGATTTTTCAAGAACACCCTGGCAATGCTGATACGTTGCTTCTGTCCTCCTGAGAGCTTTACACCACGTTCTCCAACATACGTATCATATCCATCTCTGAGTCCTCTTATGAATTCATCTGCTCCTGCCTTTTTCGCAGCTTCTATTACTTCTTCTCTGGAAGCGCCCGGCTTACCATAGGCAATATTATCATACACCGTTCCTGAGAACAGATATACATCCTGCTGTACAATACCGATATTCTGTCTCAGACTCTTCAATGTCAGGTTTCGGATACTGGTGCCGTCCACCGTAATCGTTCCTCCAGATACGTCATAGAATCTGGGAATCAGATTGCACAACGTAGTCTTACCACCACCGGAAGGACCTACAATTGCCAGCTTCTCACCTGCATGAATCGTCAGATTCAGATGATGAAATACCTTGTTATGGTCGTCTGGATATTCAAAGCTTACGTTTTCAAAGATAATCTCACCCTTTGGATTTACCAGCTCCTTTGCATCCGGCTCATCAAATATCTCAATATCTGCATCCATGATCTGAATAAATCTCTCTATACCTGTGATACCGCGCTGGAACTGCTCTGCAAATTCAATGATTCTGCGGATTGTAGCAATCAATGTAGATACATACATGACATACGCTACCATATCTCCGGGCAGAATCTGCTGTTCCATAAGGAAATATCCACCGCCCAGAATCACGACCAGATACATCAGACCATCAAATACTCTGGTAGAAGTATTGAACATACCCATGAGCATATACGTATAGGTCTTGATCTTTAAAAATTCCTGATTGCCCTCTTCAAATTTCTCTTTCTCCAGCTCTTCATTGGTAAAAGCCTTTACGACCTTCTGTCCAAGTAAGCTGTCCTCTATCTTGGCATTCAACTCACCAATCTGATAACGCTGCTGTCCAAAGGCAGAACGCATCTTACGGTTGATCATACGGCATACGATAGTCATTATAGGCACGAATATAAATACCATGACAGTAAGCAGCAGATGTATTCTTGCCAGAATAATAAAAGATATCACAATTTTGAGACCGGCAATGAAAAATTCCTCCGGACAGTGATGTGCAAATTCTGTTACTTCAAATAAGTCGTTGGTAATACGGCCCATGATCTGACCGACTTTGGTATTATTGAAATACGTATTGGAAAGCTGCTGAAGATGTGCATAAGCATCTCTACGCATATCTGTCTCTATCTTTGCTCCCATGACATGTCCGACATCTGCCATATAATAATTGGCGAGACAATCTATGATACGCAGGATAAAATAGAGAAATCCAAGTCCTGCTATCATTTTCGTTGTAAGCAGCGCTACATCCTGTAAAGCAGTATTCGTAATCTGCCTGATTATAAGAGGCAGTATAATTTCACAGATGGTAGTCAGCGCTGCACAGAACAGATCAGTAAACAGTGTCTTGTAATATGGCCTGAAATAAGGCAAAAATCGCTTAATCAGTTCTGATGTTGTATATTTCTTCGAGTCCATTCTCATTTCCTTTCTATCATCACTTCACTATTTCATTGGAATCCAGCATAATGGTAAAAGGTCCGTCATTTAAAAGAGACACCTTCATATCTGCCCCAAAGCTGCCATGTTCTGTATGGAAGCCCTTTGCCTTAACAGAATCAATGATATACTCATACAGCTCATTTGCAAGCTGGGGATTGCCTGCATCTGTGAAAGAAGGGCGGTTTCCCTTACGACAGTCAGCATATAATGTGAATTGGGAGACAATCAGAAACTCTCCCTGCACATCTGCCGCTGCAAGATTGGTCTTGCCCTGTGCATCATCAAAAATACGCAGCTTTGTCATTTTATCGACCAGCTTGTCTGCAATCTGCTTCGTGTCTGTATCTGCCACACCGACAAATACCAGCAGACCATGTCCAATCTGTCCTATCGTCTCACCATCCACCGCAACTGCAGCTTCCCTTACTCTCTGAATTAATAATTTCATGTTTGTTTGCCTTTCAGTCTTCCTGTTTATATTCTTCTATTGCTGTCTCATACAGATTATTGCCCAGACTGTCAATAACAACGATAACAGGGAAGTCTTTTACCTCCAGTCTGCGGATAGCCTCTGTTCCCAGATCATCATATGCAACCACTTCTGAAGAGAGTATGGACTTTGACAGCAGCGCACCAGCACCACCTACGGCAGCAAAATACACGGCTCCATTGCGTACAATAGCTTCTTTTACTGCATCACTTCTCTTACCCTTACCTATCATTCCCTTTAATCCAAGATCCAGTAATCTGGGCGCATACTTATCCATACGGCTTGCCGTTGTTGGTCCTGCTGAACCGATGGGTCTGCCTTCTCTTGCAGGAGACGGCCCCATATAATAAATAATGTTATTTTCCAGGGAAACAGGGAGCTGTTCTCCTCTGTTCAATGCCTTATCCATACGCAGATGTGCAGCATCTCTTGCGGTGTAAATAGCTCCTGTAATATATACATAATCCCCTGCACGCAGCTCTCGCGCAGTCTGTGCATCCAAAGGTGCATTGATATGTCTGTCCATTTCTTCGTCCTCCTTACAATACCCTTACGGCGTGTCTGTTTACATGACAGCATATATTGACAGCTACAGGAAGTCCTGCAATATGTGTTGCATAGGTATTGATATTCACTGCCAGCGCTGTTGTTGTACCACCAAGACCACCTGGTCCGATTCCTGTTTTATTGATTCTCTCCAGTAATTCCTCTTCCATTTCTTTTACGTAAGGAATCGTAGAATGTTCATTCACAGGTCTTGTAAGTGCCTGCTTCGCCATAAGTGCGCATTTTTCAAAAGTGCCGCCAATACCGACACCGACTACCATAGGAGGACAGGCATTGGGACCTGCATCTTTTACAGCTGTCAGGATTGCATTCTTCACGCCCTCAATACCATCTGCCGGTTTGAGCATAAATACACGGCTCATATTCTCACTGCCAAAGCCCTTGGGTGCAACTGTAATCTTCACCTGATCACCACTTACAATAGAATAGTGAATGATAGCAGGTGTATTGTCTTTTGTATTCTCACGGATCAGAGGATCTTTCACAACAGATTTCCTCAAGTATCCTTCTACATAACCCTGACGCACGCCTTCATGGATTGCCTCTTCCAGAGAGCCCCCCTCAAAGTGTACATCCTGTCCAATCTCCATAAATACTACTGCCATTCCCGTATCCTGGCAGATTGGTATCATATCTTCTCCGGCTATTTTAAGATTATCCTGAAGCTGGTTTAAAATCTGCTTTCCAAGACCACTTTTTTCAGTTTCTACTGCATTTTTCAATGCTGCATCCATATCCGGTGCCAAGTAATGATTGGCTTCTATACACATCTCTCTGATGTTACCGGTTACATCATTTACATGAATTGATCTCATGTGTCCTCCTCCATATCCCTGTAATATCGTAATCTCTGCTTACGCTGTAATATCCGCAAATTCTGCATTGGCTGCCTTTGCCAGGTCCTGTGGTGCCAGCTCCAGCTGCATGCCCAGCTTACCTCCGCTGACAATCATCTTCTCCAGAGCCTGCGCACTCTCATCAATTCTGGTCACATACTGTTTCTTCATTCCAATCGCAGTACAGCCTCCACGGATATAACCGGTTACTGCATTGATATCTTTTACATGAAGCATGGCGACCGACTTCTCGCCTACGGATTTTGCTGCCTTTTTCATATCCAGTTCTGCTTCAATTGGAATGACAAATACGAAATAGTTCTTGCTGTTTCCCTGTGTTACCAGAGTTTTATATACCTTCTCATGTGGCAGTCCCAGCATATCCGCTATCTGAATACCATCTACAAATTCATCACATTCATATGTATGCGCCTCATAAGGAATCTTCTTCGTCTCCAGAAGACGCATTGCATTCGTCTTAATTTCTTTATTTTTAGCCATATTTATGCCCCTTTTCCATTATTGCATATACTATCCGCATATGCCTTCATAGTATCATAAGCACACGCAAAATAAAAGAGGAACCTGCGCGGCTCTTCTTTTGCTGTGCAATAAAAGAAGCGGTTCCAACCGGAACCGCTTCTGAATAAAAAGGGATTATACCTTATCTCTTAAACATAATGTTTTTAGTTACTTGCATAATTTTTTGAACTCATCAGCTACGAACTGAACCTTTGTTCCAATGATAACCTGAACAGCTGTTTTGCTAGGTCTGATAACACCTGCAGCACCGGCTGACTTGATTTTCTTCTCATTCACCAAAGAGCTGTCTTTTACCTCAAGACGAAGTCTTGTAATACAGTTATCAATACTTTTAACGTTTGCTGCACCACCAACACCCTCTAAGATGGCTGCTGCTACAGCTGTGTAATCACTGCTGCCAAGGTCTGCTTTTTTCTCTGCTTCTACATCATCATCTTCTCTACCAGGAGTTTTCAGGTCAAACTTTGTGATAGCGAAACGGAATACAACGTAGAATACAAGAAATGCTGCAATACCAAGAGGAATAATCATCCATGTATTCTTTGCTGCCGGAAGGGATGCAGAGAAAAGAAGGTCTGTTGCTCCGGCAGAGAAACTGAAACCTGCCCTGAATCCAACTAATACCGTGATTACCGTGAAGATACCATATAATAATGCATACACAACATAAAGTGCCGGTGCAAGGAACATGAAACCAAACTCAAATGGCTCTGTAACACCACAAACAAATGAACAGATAGCTGCCGAAGCAACAAGTCCTATCGCAACTTTCTTCTTGTTACTCTTAGCTGTCTGGATCATAGCAAGAGCTGCGCCCGGTATACCGAACATCATACATGGGAAGAATCCAGACATATACATACCTAAATCCCATGTTACATCTGCAGACGTCTCGCCTGCCCAGAAATGTTGTAAATCCCCAAGTCCGATTGTATCGAACCAGAATACATTGTTAAGTGCATGATGTAATCCGGTTGGAATCAGCAATCTGTTTAAGAACGCATAAATACCTGCACCAACAGGACCAAATCCAACAATTCCTTCACCGATTGAAACTAATGCTCCAAATAATAAAGGCCAGATGAATAATAAGATTGCGGATACAATGATAGAAACAACACCTGAAACGATTGCTACACAACGCTTACCACTGAAGAATGATAACCAGTCAGGTAATTTTGTACCTTTGAATTTGTTGTAGCATGTTGCACCGATGATACCGGCAAGGATACCGATAAATGGGTTTGCAATCTTACTGAATGCAAGCACTTTTGTCTCATTCTCTGCAATTACCGGCATTAATGTTGTAACAACGTCTGTAGAAAGAAGGTTTGTCATCATTAACCATGATGCTAAAGCTGCAAGAGCTGCTGTACCATCATTGTCATCTGCCATACCAACGCCGACGCCGATAACAAAAAGAATTGCCATGTTATCAATTAAAGCTCCACCTGCTTTTACAAGGAAGAAACCGATCATCTCAAGGATACCGGTAACATCACCACCCTGCATGGTAGATGGACAAAGCGCATATCCAATACCCATTAAGATACCACAGATTGGTAGACACGCTACAGGAAGCATTAAAGCTTTTCCTAATTTCTGTAAATACTTCATCATACTAAAAGCCCCTCCTTTTTAATAATCCCTTTTAGTTTTATTTTATACCGTTATAAACACGGATATAATACATTTTATCAACTCTGCATTGACCTTTATTTTGTTGTTCTTTATTTATTAAGTATCAGTACTGTGTCACCTGGACTTACTTCCTGATCTGTCACTGTTTCCACTGCCTGATAATCCGATGTATTGCACACAACCACAGGTGTGATCACATCATAACCTGCTCCTTTTATAGCATCCATATCAGCTTCAATCAGAAGCTCTCCCTTTTTCACGGAATCACCGTTGCCTTTATATGCAGTAAAATGTTCTCCCTTTAGTGCAACCGTATCAAGTCCGATGTGTATCAGTATTTCTACACCTTCTGAAGTTATCATGCTTACTGCATGCATTGTATCAAACAACATCTCAATCTTACCATCAGCTGGCGCATAAATCTTACCTTCCGCAGGCATGATTGCAACGCCTTTTCCCAAAATCTCCTCTCCGAAAGTCGGATCGCTTACATTGCTGATTGCAACTGCTTTCCCTTTTACTGGTGAACCTACCTCAATTCCTTTGTTTTTTTTCTTGCCAAAATTAAACACATTCATCCCTCTTTTCTGTATTGTGTTCAGATTTATTCTGTCATACGCACACGTTTTATATGTATTGCAAGAAACATGATTTCCTCACCGGCAATCTTGCTGCCATATTCCTTTTCGATATATGCCGCAACATGTTTACTGCATTCATATTCTTCCGGATACTTATTTTCCATCATCCTTGCAAATTCAATCTCCTCATCCTTCAACAGCTCATGCCGGTAAAGGCGCTGTACAAGAAACTTAAGATGAGTGACAAACCTCTCATAATGCAGGGATTCCTCATCAAACTCAATCCCCAGTTCCTGTTTAACCAGCTCTAAGATCTCCTGGATCATATTTGTCATTGCAAAAGTATCATTGATCGTTGTGTTATATTCTGCATTCACAAAATGGAGTGCTATAAATCCTGCCTCATCTTCCGGAAATTCTGTCCCTAACTTCTCATTCAAAAGATCAATTGCATATTTTCCCATCAGATATTCCTGGTGGTAAAACTTCTTAATCTCCCAAAGCAATGCATTCTTTAGTTGAATTCCCTGTGACTGTCTTTGGATTGCAAAATTAATATGATCCATCAAAGTGATATATATGTTCTGATTCAATTGTACATTCAGATTTTTTCTGGCATAGGAGATAATATCACTGGTAATCTGCATATGCTCTAGCGGAATATTTTCTAAAACCTCCTGAAACTGTCTGGAAAGCTTTTCATTCTCGATACGGAAAACCTTCTCTATCCTGCCCTCATCGATCAAATCCCCTGTATGCGCCTTAAAACCGATTCCTTTACCCATAATAACAACTTCCTGCCGGTTCACGTCATATGCCGATATTACATTGTTATTAATCACTTTCTGGATAACCATATTTCACTCCATTTTTATTTGATACAGGCTCTTTATATAGAAAAAACCAAATTTTACAAAATCCAAGTAAGATATGTAAAATTTGGTTTTGCCTGTTTACCAGTAACAATCCAATGTGTCTCTCTTATTTAAGAAAATTTTAACACTATTTGTTCATTATGTCAATATTTATTCTGAATATTTTTCCTTCTTTGTAAATATCGACTATACATCTTTCGAAAATACTATGTATAATCACCAATTTTTTTATATTCATTGTTTTAATGTAAGCAAAATAACAGTTCCCCTAGCTGTGAATACCATGCCATCTCAGTACTGAAGTCCAACTCCGTCCGGTATTTTATAAATTTGCTTCAAAGAAAGCTTTTAACGCATCATATGCTGCCTCTTCATCAGCACCTTCTACTGTTACAGTCACAGTCTGGTCTTTTTTAATCCCCATACTCATAACTGCCATCAGACGACTTGCATCAATAACCCTTCCATCTTTTTCAAGAGTTACTTTACTTTCAAAATTTTTAACCTCTTTTACAAGCATTCCCGCCGGTCTTGCATGAATTCCCAATTCATCCTTTACTGTGTAATTGAATGATTTCATTTTCATTTCCTCCTTAGACTATGCATTTATTATTTTATCTCTTACAGGCAGTACCATCGCAGGTGATACCGATAATTCATCAATTCCCATTTTCATGAATGTTTCTGTCAAAGTCAGATCCGCTCCAAGCTCCCCACAAATTCCTGCCCAGATACCTTCTCTGTGTGCACTGTTAATAACCATCCGGATCATTTTGAGCACAGCCGGATGATGTGGATCATAGAAACGGTCAAGCTTTGCATTCTGCCTGTCAACAGCAAGAGTATACTGCGTCAGATCATTTGTTCCAATACTGAAGAAGTCTACTTCTTTTGCAAGATCATCTGCAATCATGACTGCTGCCGGAGTCTCAATCATGATTCCAAATTCAACATCTTTAAATGGCAGCCCCTCTGCAGACAATTCTGCTTTCAATCCTTCCATCATTTCTTTTACTTTTTGCACTTCCCATACGGATGCGATCATGGGAACCATAATGGAAATATTACCAAACGCACTGGCCCTCAGCAACGCTCTTAACTGTGTCCTAAATATTTCAGGCTGACTCAGACAGATTCTCACTGCACGATACCCCAATGCAGGATTATCCTCATGGTCAAGTCCAAAATAATCAATCTGCTTGTCCGCCCCGATATCTAATGTACGGATAATCACCTTTTTCCCTGCCATCACCTCTGCAACTGTTTTATAGGAGCGGAACTGTTCTTCCTCTGTTGGGAAATGGTCACTCTGAAGATATAAAAATTCACTTCTGAAAAGTCCGATTCCTTCTGCATCATTCTGTAAAACAGCTCCCAGGTCTTTTACCTCACCAATATTGGCATAAAGCCTGATCTTTTTCCCTTCTTTCGTAACAGTCGGTTTTCCCTTTAACTGCTGTAATAATTCCTCATGCCGCTTCTCATCCTGCTGTTTTCTCACATATTCTTTTAATACGTCTTCTTCCGGATCAAGAATCACAATCCCTTTAAAACCATCTACAATCGCAGACTTCCCATTCACTTCTTTTGGAATTGCGGTCGATACCAATGCCGGAATATTCATGGTTCTGGCAAGAATCGCTGTATGTGAATTTGCTGAACCCTGTCTTGTCACAAATGCAAGCACCCTTTCACGGTCCAACTGGATTGTTTCACTTGGAGCAAGATCATCTGCTACAATAATATATTTTTCCTTTTCCTCTTCGGATGTATGTATGTTTTCTTCCTTCCTGGACAAAATACGAATCACACGCTCAGATATATCTTTTACATCTGCAGCACGTTCCTTCATATAATCATCATTCATTTCTGCAAACATCCTGGCAAAATTATCTCCTGTCGCTGCCACTGCAAATTCTGCATTCACAGCTTGTACCTCTATGATGTTATGGATTGAATCCAGATAATCTTCATCTTCTAACATCATCTGATGTACTTCAAAAATTGCTGCATTTGCTTCTCCGACTTCTTTGACCGCCTTATCATAAAGTTCCTTTAATTCCTGTGCCGCCTGATCTCTGGCTGCTTCAAAACGTTCGATTTCCGCCTGTACATCATTAATCTTCACACGTCTTACCACATTGGTTTCTTTAGAAATTTCTTTGATTTTTCCAATCGCAATTCCTCTGAATGCAATTTTTCCATTTATGTTCTGCATTTGTCCCCTCCTCTCTGAATAACAAACCGCAATATTTCACCACTTCTGCTGCAAAAACCAAAAAACCGAAAAAGTGTACGCAGCCATAAGCGTATTACTTTTCCGGTTTAGTACATTTGCATGTGAACTATCCTTCAAATATATTTTTATTATATATTTTTTACATTTTTTTGTCAATGCTTAAGTTATTATATGACAATTTTGCATAACTTACCTTACCTTTTTATCTGTAAGGATTCCCCTCTTTCCGTTTTACTTTATAGTATTCTATAGCATTATTTCAGAAGTGTGATATACTCTATTCAGGAGGGATTTGTCATGAAAGTAACTACATCAAAATCCAAAAATTCGGAATCATTTTACATTGCCAAAAGTTATATCAATAACAAGGGAAAAAGCACTTCTGTAAATGTACGCAAACTTGGTACGCTCAAGGAGCTTTTGATTGATCATGGTCCAACACGTGATGATGTTATGAGATGGGCAAAAGAAGAAGCCCGCCTGGAAACTCTGAAATATAAAAAAGAACAGCAGACAAAAGCTGTCCCTGTCACCTTTCACGCTGATCAGAAACTTGATTATGACCAGCATGTTCTGTATCATGGTGGATACCTTTTTCCACAAGCTTTCTATTACCGGCTTCAGCTCGATAAAACCTGCCGTAAATTAAGAGAGAAACATAAATTCAAATATGACATCAACGCAATCCTTTCTGATCTTATCTATGCAAGGATCCTTGAACCGGCCAGTAAGCGTTCCTCTTACAAAACCGCTTCAGAGTTTCTTGAAAAACCTTCTTACCAGCTGCATGACTTGTACCGCTCCCTGGATGTGCTTGGAAAGGAATCCGATTTTATCCAGTCAGAAGTATATAAAAACAGCCATCTTCTTGGAAAAAGAAACGACAAGATCCTCTATTATGATTGTACGAATTACTACTTTGAGATTGAACAGGAAGATGGTGACAAAAAGTACGGAAAAAGTAAGGAACATCGCCCAAATCCAATCATCCAAATGGGAATGTTTATGGATGGAGACGGCATTCCTCTTGCTTTTTCTCTATTCCCAGGAAATGCAAATGAGCAGACTTCCTTAAAACCACTAGAAACAAAAGTTCTTCAGGATTTCGGCTGTACTAAGTTTATCTATTGCAGTGATGCAGGGCTTGGTTCAGAGGCAATCAAAAGAATAAACCATGCTGGTGAACGCGCTTTTATCGTTACTCAGTCCATCAAAAAGTTAAACAAGGATGAAAAAAAGTGGGCCTTAGATAAAAAGGATTTAGACGTGTATCGGATGATGCGCCTGTGAACCTTTCTGAAATCCCAGAAGATGATAATGAACTGTATTATAAAAACGAACCCTATACGCCTCATACTTTGCATCAACGGCTGATTGTGACGTATTCCCCAAAGTACGCAAGATATCAGAAGTCCATACGGGATGCCCAGGTAGAACGCGCTGAAAAAATGCTCCGTATCGGTACGGTAAAGAAGGAACGCCGAAATCCGAATGATCCTGCTCGATTCATAGGGAAAATCGCAGCAACCGAAGACGGAGAAGCTGCAAAGATCCACAATTATCTGGACACAGAAAAAATCGAACAAGAAGCCTTATATGATGGGATGTATGCAGTAACAACAGACCTCCTGGACGATGATGTAAAAGACATTTTGAAAGTCAGCGAAGGCCGTTGGGAAATCGAGGAATGTTTTCGAATCATGAAAACTGATTTTGAAGCAAGACCAGTATTTCTCCATGACGATATACGTATAAAAGCTCATTTTCTTATCTGTTTCCTTGCGTTAGTGCTATATCGATACCTTGAAAGAGATTTGAAAAATGCGTTCAGCTGCGAGGCCATTCTTGGTAAATTAAGAACGATGAATTTCGCCGATATTCAAGAACAGGGCTTTATTCCACTTTACACTCGAGACAAGTTAACTGATGCGTTGCACAACATTTGTGGCTTTGAAACGGATTATAAATTTATCACAAAAAGACAAATGAAAAACATTCAGAAAAAGAGTAAAGGTGGGGAATAAAATACTATATTCTAAAGCAATGCAAAATAAAAGAGGAACCTGCGCGGCTCCTCTTTGGCTGTGTGATATAAGTGAAAGGAAAAGTTTTTATCTATACAAAAATTTCCTTATACCCGTTGTTTGGTTTGTTCCTTTAATTCTATTCTGGCGAGTCTCCTTACAAGGCTCTTCAATACCATATATCCGACACCGACCAGAACTGTGATAACAATAGCATTTGCCATATGAATCACCTTACCTTTCTGTTGGGAAGAATTCCTCTCTTACCGATATCTTTTCTTGACAATATTAGGTTAGCATAAACTAACTAAAGTGTCAATAGACTATTTGTCAATTTCCATATATAATTCTTGTGAGTAATCATACACAGAAAGGTTTAATGAACGATGAGTATTTTAAATGTAGAGAATCTTTCCCACGGTTTTGGGGACAGAACTATTTTCACCAATGTATCCTTCCGTCTCCTGAAAGGCGAACACATCGGTCTTGTAGGCGCTAACGGAGAAGGTAAGTCTACTTTCATGAATATTATTACCGGTAAATTAATGCCGGATGAAGGTAAAGTAGAATGGGCTAAGAATGTACGTGTAGGCTATCTCGACCAGCATACCGCTCTTCAGAAAGGCATGACAATCCGTGATGTACTTGCTTCTGCTTTTGATTTCCTATATGAGATGGAATCACGTATGAATGAAATCTGTGACAAAATGGGTGAGGCTTCTGAGGCAGAACTGGAAGAATATATGGAAGAACTGGGAACTATTCAGGAACTTCTCACACAGCATGATTTCTACATGATTGATTCCAAGATTGAAGAAGTAGCCAGAGCATTAGGTCTGTTAGATGTTGGTCTGGATGCAGACGTCACCGATTTGAGTGGTGGTCAGCGTACCAAGGTTCTGCTTGCCAAACTGTTACTGGAGAAGCCGGATATCCTGCTTCTGGATGAGCCGACCAACTATCTGGATGTGAATCATATTGAATGGCTCAAACGTTATTTACAGGAATACGAAAATGCCTTCATTCTGATCTCACATGATATTCCTTTTCTGAACAGTGTCATTAACATTATTTATCATATGGATAATGCACAGCTCACCCGTTATGTCGGTGACTATGACAAGTTCCAGGAAGTCTATGCCATGAAAAAGGCACAGTTAGAGGCTGCATACAATAAACAGCAAAAAGAAATTGCTGATCTGAAAGATTTCGTTGCCCGTAATAAGGCAAGAGTTGCAACCAGAAATATGGCAATGTCTCGTCAGAAGAAGCTGGATAAAATGGATGTTATCGAGCTTGCAGCCGAGAAACCAAAGCCAGAATTTCACTTTAAGGAAGCCAGAACCAGTGGCAGATATATCTTTACTGCCAAGAGTCTGGTCATCGGCTATGATGAAGCCCTCTCCAAACCTCTGAACCTTTCTATGGAAAGAGGACAGAAAATCGTACTGACAGGTGCTAATGGTATTGGTAAAACAACTCTGTTAAAGAGCATACTGGGGCTTATCCCTGCACTTAATGGCGGTGTGGAATTAGGTGATTATCTGGAGATTGGTTACTTTGAACAGGAAATGGATCAATCTGTTACCACGACATGTATTGAAGAGATATGGAAAGATTTCCCATCTCTGAGTCAGTATGAAGTACGTAGTGCTCTTGCCAAATGTGGTCTGACCACCAAGCATATTGAGAGTAAAGTCAAGGTATTAAGCGGTGGTGAACAGGCAAAGGTCAGATTGTGCAAGCTCATCAACAAGCCGACAAATATACTGCTTCTGGACGAGCCTACCAATCACCTGGATGTAGATGCCAAATCAGAATTAAAGAGAGCTCTTATGGAATACAAAGGAAGTATTCTTATGGTCTGCCATGAACCTGATTTCTATGATGGACTGGCAACAGATGTATGGGATTGCTCACAGTGGAGCCTTAAAATATAAATTCACACGATCATCCACACAACCGCAGCAGATATCATAATCTGAATAATTGCAAATTTGAATACTGTCTGCGCATTTGACCAGTTCTTGTTCTTTCTCACATGGTCATGAAGCGGTGTACGTACCTTCGTCAATATCTTAATATGCAAATACCGAAGTAATGACACCTTTACCAGACCAATACCTCCATCTACCATCAATACACATGCAACCAGCAGATATAAGAAAGGGCTTCCCATCTTCATCACTGCAATGGCAATAAATAATCCAATTGCACGGGAGCCCGCATCTCCCATCATCAGACAGCTCGGTGTGGCATTATACCAGAGATACCCCAGAATACATGCAATGAACAGCAGAATCAAATATGCAAAATCCGGTGCAATCTCCTTACTTTGCATAATCAGATATACGGTTGCCAGTGTAATGCTGGCAAGCGTTCCCGACAGGCCATCCACACCATCTGCGCAATTCGTTACATTAATAGAGCCCCATACGAGAATCACTGCCAGAATACCATATACTACAGGATTCAATGTAAATGTCTGTCCTGTCAGTGCAATGGTTATATCACTTCCATTGAAATTAACGTAAGTAATTGCCGTCATAATTGCTATCACAAGATCAAGCAGACCCTTACGAAGTTCTCCCCAGGAAACCTTGGCACAGTCATCCAGAAATCCTGTCATCATAGCAGCTACTGTCAGGATAAGATAGATAACTGTCTCTCTTCGCATATCTCCAAAAATAACCGCAGTTACTACAAACACCAATATAAAGATAAATCCCGCTCCTCTGGGCTTACCGGCTGACAACACTCCATCATGCGCATATGCACGTCCATGGTCTCTTGGCAGTCGGTTAATTCCTGTTCCCAACAGAATGCATGTTGCCAGATATGCAAAAGCCACACCAATGAAACCTATTATACTGTACCCTGAAACATTTCCTAAATAATTAATCATGTTTCAAATCTCCTTTATTATAGTTTATTGTACAACCTGTTTAGATATTCCATAATTATATGCACATGCTATCAGGCACTGAACTGGCTCTGGTATAGATTTGCATAGAAACCGCCTTTGGCAAGAAGCGTTTCATGATTACCCTGTTCAATGATATTACCATCTTTCATAACCAGAATAATATCTGCTTCCCTGATTGTAGAAAGTCTGTGTGCTACGATAAAGCTTGTTCTTCCTTCCATCAAAGTAGCGAAAGCCTTCTGTATCTTAATCTCTGTTCTCGTATCAATAGAAGATGTAGCCTCATCCAGAATCAGAATTGGAGGCAGACACAGCATGACTCTGGTAATACATAATAACTGTTTCTGCCCCTGTGAAAGACTTCCCCCATCCTCTGAAATCACTGTGTCATATCCATTAGGCAGGCGCTTGATAAAGCTGTGTGCATGAGATGCCTTTGCTGCAGCAATAACCTCTTCCATTGTTGCATCCGGCTTACCCATAATAATATTATCCTTAATTGTACCTGATTTCAGCCAGGTCTCCTGTAATACCATTCCATAGCCTTTTCTCAGGCTGTCTCTGGTAAGCTTACGTATATCTACGCCATCTACCTGAATACTTCCCTTATTCACATCATAGAATCGCATCAACAGATTAATTACTGTTGTCTTACCACATCCTGTAGGACCAACAATTGCTACTCGCTGTCCTGGCTTTACATGAAGATTCAAGTCTGTGATCAGCTTCTGGTCTTCTGTATAGGAGAATGCCACATCCTGAATATCAATCTCGCCCTTAGGCTGCTTTAATACGATTGCGTCCTCAGCATCTGGAATCTGTGGTTCTTCCTCTATAAATTCAAAGATTCTGCCTGCGCAGGCAATTGCATTCTGTAACTCCGTTACAACGCCTGATATTTCGTTAAAAGGCTTGGTATACTGATTAGCATAACTTAAGAAGCTGGATAACTGTCCTACACTGATTCTGCCTCTGATTGCAAGGAATGCACCTACGATTCCTACACCGGCATATACCAGACTGTTTACGAAACGTGTACAGGGATTTGTCAAAGAGGAGAAAAAGATTGCTTTTACACTTGCTTTTTCAAGTCTGTTATTTACTTCATCGAACTGCTCAATTACCTTTTCCTCTCTGCTGAAAGCCTTTACTACTTTTTCATTTCCAATCATTTCATCGATCAGTGCTGTCTGCTCGCCTCTTGTCTCCGACTGAAGCTTAGACATCTTAAATGTTCTTTTGGCGATAAAGTTTGCGATAAAAAATGACAATGGTGTCAGAACAACTACAATAAGTGTTGTTGTAACATTAATGGAGATCATGAACAATAATGTACCGATAATGGTAATCACACCTGTAAACAGCTGTGTGAATCCCATAAGCAGACCGTCTGAGAACTGGTCTACATCTGCAATGATACGGCTTACAATATCACCATGTGCATGACTGTCGATATACTTTAACGGAAGAATCTCCAGCTTACGAAACGCTTCGTCTCTTACATCACGGATTACCTGATATGTGATCTTGTTATTGCATGCATTCATCAGCCACTGGACAATAGCAGTAAGCAGGATGATCACTGCCATTTTCTTTAAAATTACCAGAATTCCTGCAAAATCTACCTGTCCCGGTCCAAGAATACAGTCTACCGCATTACCTGTTAAAATAGGAATATATAATGTCAATGCTACGGATATTGCTGCCAGAATAATTGACAGTAAGAGAAATATCTTGTATTTTCCGATATAATCCAGTACTTTCTTAATGATTTCCTTATTATTTTTCATTACCTGCTGCCTCCTTTGGGAACTGAGAATAATAAATCTCCTGATATACCTCGTTCTCTGCTAACAGAGAGTCATGTGTACCAATTCCAACCACCTTACCATCATCCAGTACAATGATCTGATCTGCATACTGTATAGAAGAAGATCTCTGTGATACAATAATGACAACCATGTCATTTCCCATTTCCCGGATAGCATGTCTTAATTTCGCATCTGTGGCAAAGTCAAGAGCGGATGCACTGTCATCCAGAATCAGTATTTCAGGATCTCTGACCACAGCCCTTGCTATGGTCATTCTCTGTCTCTGTCCGCCTGACAGGTTCTTACCACCCTGTGCAATCTTAAAGTCCAGTCTGCCTTCCTTTGTATCTACGAATTCCTTAGCCTGTGAGATCTCCAAGGCTCTTTCAAGCTGTTCCTCTGTGGCGTTCTCATTACCCCACATCAGATTCTCACGAATTGTTCCTGCAAATAATACAGCCTTCTGTGGTACGATTCCTACCTTGGAACGAAGCTGCTTTGGATCATAAGTCTTCACATCCTGTCCATCTACATACACAGTTCCTCTGGTTGCATCATACAGTCTCGGTATCAGATTCACAACAGAGGTTTTACCGGAACCAGTACCACCGATGATTCCTATTGTCTGACCTTTCTTTACTGCAAAATCAATATCTGTCAGGGATTCTTCTCCACCGCCCTGATAAGTCAGACCCACATGTTCAAAACGAATCACGTCATCTGTTTCAGCCTTTGCCTGCTGTGTCAAGTCTTCTATCTGCTGAGAATTCTCCACTGCGAGAATACTCTCAATACGCTTCGCACAGGCAAGTGCCTTGGTAATCTGGATAATCAGGTTTGCCATCTTGATCAGCTCTACCAGAATCTGGGACATGTAGTTTACCAGCGCTACTACTGCACCCTGTGTAATAATACCGCCATCTACACGGATTGCTCCGGTCCAGAGCAGAACTACCAGTGCAATATTTACAATGATATAAGTAAGCGGATTCATGGCTGCCGATATCTTACCTACAAATACCTGAATATTTAACAGTGCCTCATTTTCTTCTGAGAAGGATTCTATCTCCTGTCCTTCTTTACAGAAAGCGCGGATTACTCTGGCGCCTTCCAGATTCTCTCTGGTTCTGCCAAGCACCTTATCCAAAGCAGCCTGTACCTTTTTATAAAGAGGCAGGCTCACAATCATAATTCCAAATACAACAATAGATAACAGTGGAATTGCCACTACAAAGATCAACGCTGCTTTCACATCTACTGTAAAAGCCATGATCATAGCACCAAATACAATAAACGGAGAACGTAACAGCAGACGCAGTGTCAGATTGACACCTGACTGCAGCTGATTTACATCACTGGTCATTCGTGTAATTAAGGTATTCGTTCCCAGTGTATCCAGCTCCGCATAGGATAATCCCTGAATATGGGAAAACAGCGCATGTCTCAGCTTCGTAGCAAAACCAACGGCTGCCTTTGCACTAAAGAACTGTGCTGTCACAGAACAAGCCAGACCAATCAGCCCTAATGCTACCAATACGCCACCCATTCTGAAGATATAACCCTTGTCATGATTGGCAATACCGGTATCAATAATTGCCGCCATAACGAGCGGCACGAATAATTCAAAAGATGCTTCCAGCATTTTGAATACGGGTGCAAGAATACTTTCTTTCTTATAGTCTTTTAAATATTTCAGCAGACTCCTCATATATTTCCTCATTTCCGGTACTCAGCATACCTGTAATATATCATATTGTAACTATTCAAAACTACATGCGCAAAATCGCAGCTTCGATGCTTTACTTCTCATCATACCACAGTTTTCCAAAAAGAAAAACCTGCTTGCAATGTTTTCTTATGCATGCTACGCTGAAAAAAATACTACTGGAAAGGAACTGCCATGAATTTAGATATAGAGTCCGGTCAATCTACCCGTTATATGCAAGTATATGATTATTATAAGGAACTGATTCTCACAAGAAAGCTTCCTGAAAATACGAAAATGCCCTCTATCCGCCGCTGCTCCGAACAGCTTGGTCTAAGCAGGACAACGATAGAGACCGCCTACTTATGCCTTGCTGCGGACGGCTATATCATATCCCGCCCTCAGAGTGGTTATTATGTGACAGGCCGCCCCTTAGTTCCATCCACATTATCTGCGCAAATTTCAAAAAATATCCACAATTCAACACCCCAGATAGTCTATAATTTCACCTCCAACAATGCAGACGCTGACAGTTTTGACTTTAACCTGTGGAGAAGATATATTAAGAGCGCCCTTCGCCAGGATAAACGAATGCTGACCTATGGAGAACCCCAAGGTGAATGGGAGCTTCGCGAAACGATATGTAATTATGTCATCAACAAAAGGAATGCGGTCTGTACGCCGGATAATATCATCATTGGTGCAGGTTCCCAGAGTCTTCTCAACATCCTGTGTCCTCTCATCAGGGATAAACACTCCGTTGCTTTTCAGGATTCCAAGTTTGAACAGGGTACTGTTATTTTTGAAGATTATGGATTTGCGGTCATTCAGGATAAAGAACACGCAGATGTTCTCTATATGACACCCTCTAATATGACTTCCCTTGGTGATGTCATGCCCATGGAGAAAAGACTCAGCCTGTTACGTGATGCCGTATCCCATAACAGACTTATTATCGAAGATGATTATAATAATGAATTTCGTTATTTCAGCAAGCCACGCCCCTGTCTTCAGGGCTTAGCCGGCGGAACTAATGTCGTATATCTGAGTACCTTTTCCAAACTGCTGCTGCCCTCCATCCGTCTAAGCTTCATGATTCTGCCGGATGAACTGCTGCCGCTATACCAGCGTAAAGCAGCATTATATAACCAGACCGCCTCCAAAGCAGAACAGCTTGCATTGTGCCAGTTCCTCCGTGACGGACACCTGGACAGTCAGATTCGTAAATTAAAGCGTCTCTACGCAGGTAAAGCCAAGGCTCTGGCAACCGAACTGGAACAGACCTTTGGCGATCAGGCATTTGTCACCATGGGAGAATCCGTTACTCTGGTACATCTTCATATCAAAAGCGCGCTCACCAATCAGCAATTCAAGGAAAAAGCCGCAAAAAAAGGCATCCTCGTATTCGCTTCTCCAAAAGAAACGAAGGAGTATGCCCATATTGCTCTATCCTGTTGTGAAGTACCGACCACAGATTTTCATGATGCCGCCATCCTTCTGCACGATATTGCCTTTTGCAATTAATGTGTCTGCTTATTGATATAGTTGGTCTTGAACTTGGAATATACAATCTTCTGGCTTCGGTATAATCCTGTATAACCGGATAACATATAACTGAAAGCCACCGCCAGCAGGAAATATGGCATTCCATCATATCCGAATAATTCGAAGCTGATCAGCAGTGATGTAATCGGACAGTTCGTAACACCACAGAATACGGACGTCATACCTACTGCCGCACACATGGCTGGGGAGAATCCGATTATATTACCAAACAGACATCCAAAGGATGCACCAATAAAGAAGGAAGGGACTATCTCACCGCCCTTATAACCTGCTCCCAGTGTCAATGCCGTAAACAGCATCTTCATGAAAAACGCTTCCGGTCTTACATTCCCTTCCATACAACTGGCAATCACGGATACACCCGTACCATTATAAGTCTGGGAGCCAACCAGCATCGTAAGTATGATAATTACGACACCGCCAGCTGCCGCACGAAGATAAGCATTTTTAAATAGTTTACGATACAGCCATTCACTGCGGTGCAGCATAATACAGAACAAAATGCTGACAATTGCACACATAGCTGACAGAAGTGTCAGAATTGCTGCTGACTGTAATGTAAATGCTGGAATCTCTCCTATGGGAAATAATTCTGCCGCAGCACCAAAGGAAATGGCAATTGCATGTGCCACCAGAGAAGATACCACACATGGCACCAGCGCAGAATAATGCATGATACCTACTGTTACGACCTCCATAGAGAAGATTGCAGCTGCCATAGGCGTTCCAAACAATGCCGAAAAAGCCGCACTCATTCCACACATGATCATAACGTGCTGATCCTTCTCATCAAACCGGAACAATCTGCCCAGTGTATTACCCAGACTTCCTCCCAACTGTAAAGCAGCACCCTCACGTCCTGCAGAACCGCCAAATAAATGCGTCAGTAACGTGGTCGCAAAAATCAGGGGCGCCATTCTAAGCGGTACACTCTCTCCCGCCGAAATAGCAGACAGTACAAGATTCGTTCCTGTATCCTTCTCATCATGAAGTAATTTATACAAGCCTACAATTGCCATACCACCAAAAGGAAGACCTAACACCAGCCAGGGATGCGCCAGCCTTGTAGCCGTTACCCAGTCCATAGCGAAATAAAAAGCCGTTCCTACCAGTCCCACGACAACACCTGATACAATAGAAAAAACAATCCACTTAATGACCGTCCCTAATCTTCTTCCATTGTGATCCAGCTTGTGTCTGATATACGCATTTGTCAATTTTTCACTGCCTGTTTTCATCTTATCTGCCATGCCTTCCTGTTACTTCTTTTGTTTTATACCTTGACTCCATTTTATTAAATTTCTATAACTTTTCAATACTTTTTTTGAAAAAGAGCTTGAAAAAAAGCCAAAATCCAGTATAATAATAAAAGCACTGATAAAATTTCTTTCGATGCGTGGCTCAGCTTGGTAGAGCGCTGCGTTCGGGACGCAGAGGTCGCAAGTTCAAATCTTGTCGCATCGACTCAATATAAAAAGACTGGATTCTTCCAGTCTTTTTATTGTACATCCTGCAAATCTAAGAACCATCAGGAAAATACCTGTTACAGTATTCTATTTTGTAATATCTTACAGCATCAGCTGCCCTTCCATACCTTCAAAGTCTACTTTACGGGTACTCCCATTCTTTAATCTCACCTGTACCGGTCCATAGCCGCCCTTCTTTTGAGGGTCAGTATAGGTTACACTTTCTATCGGGAACAATTCATCCTCTGTGAAATCTTCCAGCGTTTCTTTGGTAATTACCTGTGAGATCAGAATAGAAGGTTCATAATGATTCTGATTCTTTCTCTCCAACTTGGCATATACAACAATGGAATGTTCCGAATCGGGATTCGTACCACAGCTCTCTACATATGCAATATCATCCCATCCGTCATAAATTGTCATGGCAAGCTGTTTCTCCCTGCCTGTAGCATCATGTCCCTTTAAGATAACAGCTTTGGCTTTGCCATCTTCATATGGCTGTTCCTTTAGCGTTATCTGCGTTCCGTTATCCGGGAAGCCATATGCGCCAAGGGTCAGTGAGACAGGCTTCTTAAAGAGTCTGAGCTTATCTACTCTGATCACACCACATGGTACTGTGAAATCAGCCAGATTCATCGCCTGTATCCAGTGACACTCTGTCTGAAGATTATAGCCAAAGAACTGACGTCTATATAACACATCCTCCTTTTGTCCATGCCAGAATGTTACATTTGCCTTATCATAGGTATCTGTCGTTACATCATGAAGCACATACTGCTGCGCCTCAATATCTTTTGCAGGTGCAGATTCCCAGGGATACTTTGTGTTAAAGCACAGCTTGGAATAATTCCACATACCATGCTCGTCTCCCCTGTCCTTTACTACCTTGCCTGTTCGTAATATCGTCTCGCCATTTGCCTGATGATTGGAGAAGCATAATGCAGGGCCATCCAGTGCTGTTACTTTTACTTCCTGATCTTTTAATTTCTCCCATGTACCATTATTCTCTTTCGCTGTCCAGAATGGATGGTCTTCGGGTAAATGCAGACACAAGAAAGCCTTGCCAAGCCAGAATGGAGATTCTGCACAGGAATAGCCCTGAACCAAAGGAGTGAACTGCCCATAGAATCCCAACGTAGGTACACCCTTATACAGGAAGTCCTCCCTTTGCAGGAACTGTAACAAAGAACCGGAGGAAATTCTTCTTGCAAGCCCGGGATCAGCTTCCCAATGCTTCAGCATCATATTGCCATCGAAGGCACTCGTAGCCGCATTTCGATATATGTTGCTGCGTCCCCACATGTTTGTAAAGCCATCCGCATCGAAGAAATCCGCATATGTCTTCATTAACGTATTGGAGTATTCTTCAAATTTTGCTGCCAGATATGATTCCTTCCTGTATCCATACCATTGGTTCCAGATAGGTGCATATACATTAAAAGCCCAACAGGAATAATAATCAAAAGACTGTCCGTCACGATACCAGCCATCCCCTGCATAATAATTCACAATAGCCTGGGCATGTTCTCTCATAATATCCTCATCAATAGGATATCCCTCCATAGACAGAAATGCCAGATCCAGCATATTGAACAGACGCCAATTCTGCGGTACGGTATTACCATTTGCATATCCATAAAGGAACTCTGCTATCAGATCTTTTTCCTTCTTGGTATAGGTATCCCATATCTGCTCCTTGCTGATCCAAAGACAGATAACCAGCGCACAAGTCTCTACTGTCTGCTGAAAAGCTCGGAACGGATCTTCTTTTCCTGCCAGTTCTACCAATTCTTCATATCTTCCTACTGATAATTTATCTGAAGGTGTACAGGCTCTTAGTACATGATTTTTGTAATACTCTTTGATGGAATATCCATTGATTACAAGCTCAGGATTATTTGCAATCAGTGGCGCTGCAACGAAGAAAGATCTCGCCAGTCCTTCAAAATATTCTGCTTTCCACTCCCAGATTGCATCTGCACTATGTGGATAGGTTACTTTTGTTTCTTTTCTGGGCATAACCACCGGATCGTCAAAGGACTTGATATTATTGAAAATCCCCTGCAAAAGATACTCTCCTGCTTCTATCCAGCTCTGCCTTGTAAGCCCTGTATATGGACTTAATTCATAATCAACTGTCTTTGGTTGAAATACCATTTCTCCCCCTCCATTCACCAGTTCATTACCATATGAACATCTCTTTATCACATAATTTCCAGATTGCCTCTATAAAATAATAATCTCCATAAATAATGGAAAATTCATGATCCTTGTCATGGTAAGCTGCTGTACACTTCTCTAACAGATTATCCTGATTCTCATCCCAGTTACATCTCTTTTCTGCCAATGCTTTCAGCATTCTAAGAGCTGCTTCTTTGTATTGGGCGCCTTCTTCCTCTGACAGATGAGAAGCAATCTCAAGCATACCACAGGCCGCAATTGCTGCTGCCGTGGAGTCTTCCCACGCCGGCTCTGCCGGCTGTCTGAAATCTACAGGAATCAGACCGCTCTCAGGAATACAGGATATAAAATATGCTGCTACTTTTCTGGCTGTATCCAGATATTTCTCCTGCTTCGTATGACGGTAGCTCAGTGCAAATCCATAAATAGCCCATGCCTGTCCTCTAGTCCAGGAAGAACCTACCCCATATCCCTGTCCACCTACAGACTGCACAAATTCACCTGTCTCTGCATTGAAGTCTACAATATGATTGACAGAACCATCATCTCTGACAAAATATTCCATGGCTGTATCTGCATGCATCTTAGCCACATGATAAAATTTCGGGTCATGAAGTTCATCACCAGCCCAATACAGTAATGGAAGATTCATCATACAGTCAATAATTGCTCTGCCCGCAAAAGAGCCGTCCTCATTGCCATCCCAGTTATTCCAGGCTCTGATAAAACGTCCAACCGGGTTAAATCTGCCAGCAAGATTATCTGCTGCCAGCAATGCTCTGTTTCTAGATTCCCCATTTCCATCCAGACGATAATGTGCTACTGCTGTTGGAAGCCATTTAAAACCGCTGTCATGGTCCATGCCCTGTCTGTTCATGAGATTTGCATCCAGTTTTTCTTCGTTCTCGATTGCAATCTCACGATACAGCTCATTTCCTGTTGCATGATAAAGCTGCCACATCATACCGCCCCAGAATCCATTGGTCCACCAGCAGATCTCTTTACCACTCTTATCATCAAATACACCATCTTTCGTTGTATATGGTATCTTGTGTGCATTTCTCTTTGCAACCTGTTCTTCTTTTGTCAGTATTTTTTCATATACCTCTTTTACCCACTTCTCTGTCATTTTGTAACCTCCCATATTTGTACTTTGTACTCTATCTATAGATAATATATTTATAGATCGGATTCCCCTGAGCTGAGAATTTCTCCTCATACTCTGTCATAATATTCCCTGCACACAGCTTTTCATCATGATGCAGATCCCTGGTCACTGCCTCTGCCTTCCAGCCCGCAGGCTCCAGCTCTTCCAGTGCAAAATCAAATAAATCCCTGTTATCTGTCTTAAATTCCAGTCTGCCTCCCTTTACCAGGAATTGATCATATCTAGCCAGAAATTCCCTGGAGGGCAGTCTTCTCTTGGCATGTCTGTCCTTAGGCCATGGATCTGAGAAGTTCAGATATATCTTGTCTATCTCTTCCTTGTCAAATACTTCACAGATATCCTCTGCATCCATACGGATAAATACTACATTTGGCAATTCGTTTTCTTCCATTTTCTGAATGGCACGCAGAAGTACTGTAGAATACTTCTCGATTCCTATGTAATTAATATCTGGATGAGCCTGCGCCATTCCCATGATAAATTTACCTTTTCCCATACCTATCTCTATATGGATCGGTCTGTCATTTCCAAAGACCTCACTCCATTTTCCCTTATGTTCCTGCGGCTCATGAATCACGTACTGACTCTGTGCTATCATATCCTTTGAACCTGTTACATTTCTTAATCGCATAAGTTCCTCCATTTTGTGCTTTTATAGATTTGATTTTACACCAGCCCTTGCGCTTTGTCACGGTATTTTAGGTCTATTTATTTTATAGAAAATGGTGTAAAATAATATAGATTATTCAGCATTTTGGAAAGGATTTTCTTTTTATGATAAAGACACTGATTCGTTATACTGCGACCGCTCTTACATGTGTTATACTTGCGGTCTCTATCCCCTTTACATCCTATGCAGATACCACCAATGAGTATCAGCAGCAGATGGAAGAACGCAAGTCTCTTCCCATTCAGTCCAATGAAATTGCCAACTGGCCGGAAGGACCTGCCATTGGTGCAGAATCTGCCATTTTAATGGAAATGAATACGCATACCATTCTTTATGCCAAAAATATTCATGAAGAGATGTACCCCGCCAGCACGACCAAAATCATGACCTGTCTTCTGTCCGCCCAGAATTGCAACCTGGATGAAAAAGTCACTTTCTCCCATAATGCCGTGTACGGCGTGCCTAGTGATGGTTCTAACATGGGAATAGATGAAGGCGAAGTGATTACCATGGAACAGGCAATGTATGGCATTCTAGTTGGCTCTGCCAATGAAGCAGCCTCTGCTGTCGGTGAGCATGTTGCCGAAGCTCTGGGAAAAGAACCAACACAGGAGGCTTTCGCCCAGATCATGAATGATAAAGCAAAGGAGCTTGGATGTGAGAACACCCACTTTGTAAATGCCAACGGTCTTTTTGACGAAAACCACTATACCAGTGCCTATGACCTGGCATTGATTGGATGTGAATTTTTTAACAATGAGCTGCTATGTAAAATGTCCTCCACATCACATTATAATATTCCACCTACAGATACCCAGCCCGATGATATCTGGATCAATTCCAAGAACCAGTTATACAAGGGAAAAGAGCATGCCTATCCATATCTACTGGGTTCTAAAACCGGTTTCGTATCCCAGGCAAGACAGACTCTTGTATCCGGTGCTGAAAAAGATGGTATGAAGCTTGTCTGTGTTGTATTTATGGAAGAATCACCTAATCAGTTCACTGACACGATTCAGTTATTTAATTATGGTTTTGAAAATTTTCAGAAGCTCATGGTAAACGACAATGAAACCAAATACAAGATTGATAATCTGGATTCTTTTGATACCAGCAATGATTTATTCGGTGATTCCACTCCTCTTATGAATATGGAATCAGATGCTTATATCATCCTTCCAAATACTGCTTCTTTCCAGGATGCTGTATCTACTCTGGAATATGCGGACACCAGTAAATCCTCTGACTTAATTGCAACAATTGCATACACCTATTCTGATGTCCCCGTGGGCAGCTGTAACATATATTTCTCAAAGGATCAGAAAGAATCGTTTCATTTTGCTGCGGACTCTGCTCAGAATACAACCGATACTGTAATCAACACAGACACAAATGCCACTTCCAAAGTAATATTTATTAATATCAAAAAAGTCCTCCTGGGCATTCTGGCTGTTGCAGGAATCATCATCTTTATTCTGATTCTGATTTCCTTTATCAACAGCTACAGCTTCTCGCCAAGAGGACAGAGCAGTAAAAGACGACGTCAGCGCTCCAAGGAAGCCAGAGCCGCCAAACGTAATGCCAGACGTAATGCACGCCTGTTCAAAAAACAACAAAAGAAGCGCCGTAAAGCTTATAAAAAACGCCATTAAAAACACCGCTTGTAGGTTTACACTACAAGCGGTGTCTTCTTTCTTTACGTACTTCTCTCGTCTGCTGTTTTCTTTTTAATATATCTGTTACACCATTCTCATCAATGGATTTTAATGTTTTCACCACATAGATGCAATCATCCCGTACAGATTTACGCATACGTATCTTTCCTTTCAGATATCCATGGGTTTTGCAGCAGACGACAGTGTAATAGTGTTTTCCATTGTTCACAGAGAACCATGGAATTCTGCGTTTGGTATTGGCACCACACAGAAAGCATCTTGTAGATATTACTTCCTTATCCTGCATGGCAGTTAATTTATCCGGAAATGGTCTTGATATATATTTCTCATAATTTTCAAAAATTGCATGAACCTCATCTGCCCGGCTCTTTGGGAGCTGGTATGTGTCAAATGAATAATTATCAAATAATGCAGGATTATAGAAGTGAGACATTACCTTGGCTGTATAATAGGCATCACTGTCTGCTCTGTGAAATGCTATATCCTGCTCTATCTCCAGATAATCTACTGCATATTTCAAAGATCTTCTGGTCTTCCTGTCTTCATAAGCAATACTGAACAGTTTCTGGATATCATAGTATTTTAACGGGCCACTACTAAGAGAAGACATATGATAATATTCCATATTTCTTTGCAGCTCTGTCAGATCAGCCCCGCCCCATGTACAGAAGACATAATCCTCTCCACACCATTTCAGAAAATCCCCGGCCACTTCTTCAAATGACCGGCAATTACTCAATTGCTCCATCTGTATATGGATTAATTCACCTGTTACCTGGTTCATACGATGAAATACCTGTGGCTTGATCAATTCATGAAAGCTGTCAATCTGATGTTTCTTATCATTGAGTTTGACAGCACCAATTTCTATAATCTCAAACAATAACTCATTTGCAAGCTTTGTCTTCTCATCAGAAGCCTGATTCCATTCCAAGTCCATTACAATATAGTTCATAATTATCAATACTTTGAGAATTCCAATATCTTCTTGGCATTCTGTACTCTTTCTTCTGAGGGAGGATCTACTCCTTCAAGCTTATAAGGAATGCCGAGTTCCTTCCACTTGTATTCTCCTAAAGTATGATAAGGAAGTACTTCTACTTTCTTCACAGTATCCAGAGAATCAATAAACTCTCTTGTTCTCTTCAGGTATTCATCATTGTCTGTAATACCCGGAACCAGAACGTGTCTAATCCACATGGGAATACCCTGCTCAGAAAGATATCTAGCACAATCCAGAATATTCTTGTTTGTATGACCTGTAAGCTTCTTGTGTTCTTCATCATCAATATGCTTAATATCCAGCATTACAAGATCAGTATATTTCAATAATTCATTAAATTTGGAAAAGAAAGGCTCTTCTCTGGTAAAAGGCTGTGCCGAAGTATCCAGATTGGTATTAATGCCTCTCTCATGAGCCTTCTTAAAAAGGTCTATCAGAAAGTCAATTTGCAGTAAAGCTTCTCCGCCGCTGACGGTAATTCCGCCTTCCTTGCCCCAGTAACTGCGGAAACGTTCTGCTCTGTCCAAAAGTTCATCTGCAGTCTGCAGATTGTCAGTATCCGGATTCCAGGTATCTACGTTGTGACAATACTGACAACGCATATTACATCCTTTCAGGAAAATAAGATAGCGGATTCCAGGGCCATCTACTGCGCCAAAAGATTCTAATGAGTGAATTCTGCCTTTAATCATTATAATAATCTCCATTCTCTGCCATTCTGGCAGCTGAGGGGTGAAGGTAAGTGACTTAGATTTCTACTTAGTATTACCAAAAAAGGGGTCGGACATTCCTGCCCGACCCCAAATACATCAATTATCTTAAAAACCTGTTAAGATTACAGTTTCTTATGGCAAGTTCTTGCGATAACGTCATCCTGCTGTTCCTTAGTCAGGCTGATGAACTTAACAGCATAACCAGATACACGGATGGTGAAGTTTGCGTACTCAGGCTTCTCAGGATGTGCCTGTGCATCTAACAACTTCTCTGTACCGAATACGTTAACGTTAAGGTGATGAGCACCACGATCAAAGTATCCGTCAAGAACACCTGCAAGAGTATTCTTCTGCTCGTCAAGGTCATGACCAAGAGCTGAAGGAGCCATTGTCTGAGTATTGGAAATACCATCCAGAGCATACTCATAAGGCAGCTTAGCTACAGAGTTCAGGGAAGCAAGTAAGCCGCTCTGCTCTGCACCGTAAGATGGTGATGCACCAGGAGCAAATGGTGTGTATGCTGCTCTGCCATCAGGAAGAGCACCTGTAGCCTTACCATATACAACGTTAGATGTAATAGTTAAGATAGATGTTGTAGGCTCAGAATTTCTGTAAGTATGATTCTTCTTGATCTTCTCCATGAAAGTCTTCAGAAGCCATACAGCGAATTCATCTGCTCTAGGATCATCGTTACCATACTTAGGGAACTCGCCTTCTGTCTTGAAGTCAACAGCGCATCCCTGCTCGTCACGGATAACCTTAACCTTAGCATATTTAATAGCGGACAGAGAGTCAGCTACGTGAGAAAGACCTGCAATACCAGTTGCGAATGTTCTTCTTACATCTGTATCGATCAGAGCCATCTCAGCTGCTTCATAGTAATATTTATCATGCATATAATGAATCAGGTTCAGGATGTTTACATACAGAGCTGCACACCAGTCAAGCATGATGTCATATTTATGCATAACTTCATCGAAATCAAGGTATTCAGAAGTAATAGGTGCGATTTCAGGACCACACTGCATATGCTTGCCATCTTTGTCAAGGTGCTTCTCATCCTTACCACCGTTAATAGCGTACAGTAAGCACTTAGCCAAGTTAGCACGAGCACCGAAGAACTGGATTTCCTTACCAGTCTGAGTAGCAGATACACAGCAGCAGATGCTGTAGTCATCGCCCCAGATAGGCTTCATAACATCATCATTCTCATACTGGATAGAAGATGTTGTTACAGAAATCTTAGCTGCATACTTCTTGAAGTTTGCAGGAAGAGCGCTAGAGTACAGAACTGTTAAGTTTGGCTCTGGGCTAGGTCCCATGTTCTCAAGAGTATGTAAGAAACGATAATCGTTCTTAGTAACCATATGACGGCCATCCATACCGATACCACCAACTTCAAGTGTAGCCCATACAGGGTCACCGGAGAATAACTGGTTGTATGAAGGAATACGAGCGAATTTAACCATACGGAACTTCATTGTGATATGGTCGATTAATTCCTGAGCTTCCTTCTCAGTCAATGTGCCTTCCTTTAAGTCTCTTTCAATATAGATATCAAGGAATGTAGAGATACGTCCTACGGACATAGCTGCACCATTCTGTGTCTTGATAGCTGCTAAATATCCAAAGTATAACCACTGAACTGCTTCCTTAGCGTTTGTAGCAGGACCGGAAATATCATAGCCATAAATCTTAGCCATTTCCTTCATGCCCTTCAGAGCCTTGATCTGGTCAGCAAGCTCTTCTCTTAAACGGATGATGTCTTCTGTCATTGTTCCGTTACCGCAGTTCTTCTTATCTTCCATCTTCTTCTGGATCAGGAAGTCGATACCGTACAGGGCAACTCTTCTGTAGTCACCTACGATACGTCCACGTCCATAAGTATCAGGAAGACCTGTTACGATATGTGTATGACGTGCAACCTTCATCTCATCTGTGTATGCATCAAATACAGCCTGGTTATGAGTCTTATGGTACTCATTGAAAATCTTGTCGTATTTAGCATTTACTTCGTAGCCATATGTGCTGGCTGCCTGCTGAGCCATCTTAATACCACCATAAGGCATAAATGCTCTCTTTAATGGCTTGTCTGTCTGCAGACCAACAATCTGCTCAAGATCCTTCATAGACTCATCGATATATCCAGGTCCATAAGCTGTAAGACTGGATACAACCTCTGTTTCACACTCTAAAACACCGTTGTGTTCACGTTCTGCCTTCTGTAATTCCTGAAGTCTGCCCCAAAGCTTATCTGTAGCTTCTGTAGGTCCTTCCAAAAAGCTCTCATCACCATCATACTGAGTATAGTTTCTCTGAATGAAATTACGTACATTGACATCTACATCCCAATGGCCGTCTTTCACAAAACCTCTCCATGCGTCTGCCATGAAAATTTACCTCCTTTTGGTAAAAAATAATATTATCAATAGGGAATCCTGCTGAAGATTTCACCTACTGTTGTTTACACTCAAAGTGTACTACTTATCACGGTCAAGTGTCAACAGTTTTGAACAATGAACGTACTTTTGTACATTCCATTCTCCTAAAAATTCCATTTTTTGCTTTCACACCTGGCAATTCCATCTAATTGTTCCATTTTTTCATACATTTCCGCCTTTATTATACATATATGTAATACTTTTTCATATGTCCGGTACAGATAATTTGCTGCTAAAAACAACCGTGCAGCTATCTCATCCTCTCTATGGTGTGCATACTTTAAAATTCTATCTCAAAGTCAGTACCACCCGCTCTGTTGCCTTTTATCTCTATACTTCCTTCATGCACCCTGACAATCTCATTTACAAGCGCAAGTCCCAGACCTATGCCGCCAAGTTCCCTGCTTCTTGACTTGTCCACACGGAAAAATGGTTCAAATATTCTGCTTCTTAATTCTTCCGGTATTCCTTTTCCTGTATCAGACACCATAATATGGATATGTTTATCCCATTCTTTGCAGGTCACTGTAACCTGTCCACCATCTATGTTATATTTAATTGCATTTTCCACAAGATTATATACAAGCCTGTAGATAAGGATATCGCTTCCCGTCATGGTGACAGGCTCACATTCCCGGACCAGCCTGATATTTTTGCGTGCGGCAAGTGATTCCAAATCAGTAAGCACTTCCTCTATCAGTGCATCCAGGGCAATCACCTCATCCCTGGCTACTGTCTGAAGCTCACTCATATCCAGAAGGGTCTTGACCATTTTGCCAAGACGCTCATTCTGCTCCGTCATCATTTTAATTGTTTCCACAGCCGCCTCATCATTACCAGGATGCTCACATGCATTGTAGGTATCTAGCTGCACCTGCATCAGGGCAAGAGGTGTGCGCAGCTCATGGGCTGCATTTGCAGTAAATTGTCTCTGTGCCTCAAAGGCATCCGACAAACGCCCCAGCATTTTGTTGTACGACATGCTCAGTTGGTTTAATTCCTTGACTTCGTTCTCCTCAATCCTTGAGTCAGCAAGATTTTGTGCCTGCACCTTCTCTATTTTATCTGAAAAAACACGGAGAGGTTTTAATGCATGTCCACTGATGAAATAAGTAATAACTCCTCCCAGCAATGCCATAAGAGCCGATATAATAAGACTTTTCTGCCTGTAATCAAGTTTATTGTTATACACCTGCACAGAAAAATCCTCCACGAAACCATCCCATGCACCATCCGGAATCCCTATATATATTTCATTTTCATCCTGTAGTGTCACAGCATCCTGTAATGAATTTATATAATAAACACCATTACTATATACAAACATTGTCAGGCATCCACATATAAGGGCTATAAATAATGTTGTAATGATTGTAAGTCTCCACTGCAGTGACAACTTCTTCACTCTCTATCCTCCTCCTGCTCTGTCATGATCTGCCGTTTTCTTCTTCAAACAGATCTTTGTGTTATATTTTCAAACGCTTTACTCAGAATACTCCGTGAGTATATTGTAGCCATCCCCGATCTTATTCACGATCGGGTCATATCCAAGCACCGCCTTAAGCTTTCTCCTAAGTGATGACATATGTACACGGATAGAACCGCTAAAACTGTCTACAGAAGCATCCCATACATGCTCGATCAGTTCTTCCTGGCTTACCGGTCTGCCCTGGTTTAGCAATAAATATTCCAGAATACCATTTTCTTTTCTGGTAAGTGTGACTGCTTCCCCTCTGGCACTTGCCTGGCGCTTTACAGTATCAAAGGCTATATCCCCGCAATGAAGGCATACATTCTTTTGCACAAACTTCCGTCTTGTCAGGCTTCTTATCCTTGCCTCCAGCTCCTGCAGGTGAAAAGGCTTCTCCATGTAATCATTAGCTCCTGCATCAAGTCCTTCTACCTTGTCTGCGATCTGGCTCCTGGCAGACAGGACAAGCACCTTTGTCTCCTCATCTCTCTGCCTGAGTTCCCGCAATACATCCATGCCATCCGTACCCGGCAGATTGAGGTCTAATACAATAAGATCGTATTTTTCTGCAAAAATATAATCCAAAGCCTCGTCCCCATCATAACAGGTATCAACCTCATAGCCTGCTCCATATAAGCTTTTTGCTACTGTATCACACAGCTTCTTCTCATCTTCAACAATTAACAATCTCATGATAATTTCTCCTTTTCTTAACAAGGATTTTACATCTCCTATTGTATAATCCAAATGTCGATAGGTCAAATACAATACCATAAAGAAGGAGCTGTAACTTTGAAACCAGAGAAAAATATACTAAGAATAGCCCGGTTTGTGCTGCTTGTCACCGGAATAAGCTTTATTTCCTATGGCGCAGCCAGGGGCGAAGCTGCCGTGGTACTCGGCAAAGCAATAAAATTATGTCTGGAGTGTGTTGGAATTGGATAAAAAAATAGCAAAATTAAGATGTCTCATACAGGCTGCCGCCGCTCTGCTCAGCAATATCCATCTGCCAAATTTCTTTAAGGGCAAAATATATCAAGGCAACGGCAAAACTGTATGTGTTCCGGGATTAAACTGCTACTCCTGTCCTGCAGCATCAGGTGCATGTCCTATAGGTGCTTTTCAGTCAGTAGTCGGTTCCTCAAAATTTAATTTTTCCTACTATATTACAGGTTTTTTCATCTTGCTCGGTGTGATATTGGGTAGATTTATATGCGGTTTCTTATGCCCATTCGGATGGTTTCAGGATTTATTACATAAAATCCCCGGCAAAAAGCTTTCTACAGCAAGACTGAAACCTCTTCGTTACCTGAAATATGTAATCCTGGTCGTTTTTGTGATCCTGCTTCCTATATTTGTAACAAATCCTATCGGAATGGGAGATCCTTTCTTCTGCAAATATATCTGCCCCCAGGGAGTGCTGGAAGGTGCCATCCCCCTTTCACTTAGCAATGCAGGTATCCGCTCAGCACTTGGCAGGCTTTTTACATTCAAAAGCATTATCCTGGTTACGGTTGTAGTACTCAGCATCCTGTTCTACAGGCCTTTCTGTAAGTGGATCTGCCCGCTTGGGGCAATATATTCACTTTTCAACAAGGTATCGCTGACCGGCATAGAGGTTGAAAAGACTAAATGTATCGGATGCGGCCAGTGTACAAAAGCATGCGGGATGGATGTAAATATACTCAGGACACAAAACCATCCGGAATGTATACTCTGCGGAGCCTGCATAAAGGCTTGTCCTAAGGATGCCCTTCACTATCAGTTTGCAGGAAAGCCATTATGCCATTCCTGTAAAAACAATCCATAGATACCAATAACCTCCCTTTGCAGGGCATTTGGTAATCTACACAGTAAAATATTAAGGAGATTTTATCATGAAAAAAAGAAGAAACATTATCGCAGCCCTCACACTTTTCACAGCACTATCGCTTACTGCGTGTGCCGGAAACAGCACAGGTGAAAGCAATAATACACAACAAAGTTCAGCCTCTGTAACAGAAGCAGACGAAAGCACTGATGATCTTCAGGCACAGTTGGCAGCCCTGTATGAACAGGAACAGAAAATATTTGATGGCCATAAGGATACCTGGGATAAAGTGTTTGAAGTGATGGATAAGGTAGAATCAGATTCAGATTCCGACTACGCAGATTTTCTGCTTTCGGCGGTAGAATATAACAAGAACAATTTATCTTCCGAAGAACTGGATATGCTTACAAAAGATATTGAAGCAATACGAGGCATTGAGAAAGACATAAATGATATTGCAGAGAAGCTTCTTTCAAATGACAGCTATGTATCCTCAGTTGATACGGCAGCTTCCTCAGATGATTCCGATGCATTTAAGAACATATCAGGCACAGATCTGGATGGAAATGAAATAGACCAGAGCCTTATCTCCGATAGTACTGTGACTGTCCTGAATTTCTGGTTTTCTGGATGCAAGCCCTGTGTTGCCGAACTGTCCAAGCTTAATGAACTAAATGAAACAATCAGTTCAAAGGGTGGTCAGGTAATCGGGGTGAATGTAAATACATTTGATGGCAACGACTCTGCGATTGAAGAGGCTAAGGGTATTCTTGAAAGCCAGGGTGCCAAATACCGTAATATCTGCTTTGCCTCTGATTCTGATGCAGGTAAATATGCATTAGGCATTATGGCATTTCCAACGACTATTCTGGTTGACAGAAACGGGAATATCGTAGGTCAGCCACTACTAGGCGGTATTGACAATGAAGAAAACTTTAACAAGCTTATGGAGCAGATCCAGTCAGTCATGGACACCGATAACGCAGACTAAAAATCAACAGGCGGCAGATGCCATCCATCTATGATGTAGCACTGCCGCCTGTTTGTCATTATGATATGCCGGCATCTTGATGCATGGGCTTTATCATTTTACCTTTTTGAACAATATTTATTACCCGCAGTTCTTTATCCAATAAAAGCAGATTTCCATAATTTCCAACTGCAATCTTACCGTAGTCTTTCTCCACTCCAATAGATTTTGCCGGATTTTCAGTTGCCGCAAGAACTGCATTCTCAAGTGGGATTCCCATATTCTGTACACAGTTTCTCATACAGTCGAACAGATTCGTGACACTGCCTGCGATAACATCCGGTTTTTCCGTCAGGATAGCTTTTCTGCCTTTTACGGTCACGCCCTGTCCACCAAGCTGATAGTCTCCGTCCAAAAGCCCCGTAGCTTCCATACTGTCTGAGATCAAAATAACTTTATCTGCACCGAAAATTCGGAATGTCATTCTCACTATTGCCGGGTGGATATGGATGCCGTCTGCAATCAGTTCTACCTCTGCTCCCGCCTCCAGTGCTGCTATGATTGGTCCCGGATTCCTGTGATTGATTCCCGGCATTGCATTATAGAGGTGTGTCATGTGGCTTACGCCTTTCTCTAATGCCTCGCATGCTGTTTCGTAATTACAGCAGGTATGTGCAATAGAGATTTTAACCTGTTCATGGCACTGTTCAATAAAATCCATTGCACCTTTTTCTTCCGGTGCGATATCTACCAGTTTGATCAGTCCACCGCTTCTTTCCTGAAGACGCAGAAACATTTCCTTATCTGCCGGCATAATGTATTCCGGATTCTGTGCCCCGGCTTTTTTTAAATCAATAAACGGGCCTTCCATATTTATGCCGACCAGATCTGCTCCACTTTCTTCATTATAGTCCGCTGCCTTATCCATAACTTTTCCCAAAATTTCTTCATTATAAGACATTGTGGCAGGACATATGGCGAGGACACCATTTGCAGCTTCATACTCTGCTATTTTTAACAATTCTTCTTTCGATGCTTGGCAAAAATCATGCCCTACTGCACCATGGAAATGAATATCCACCAGTCCCGGTATTGCATATAACCCTTCTCCATCAATCACATTTTCATCCGGATCCGTGAACTGTCCGTTCTCTGCAATTTCTGTAATCCGTTCATTCCTGATTCTGACATCTTTTTTCTCAAACCGGTGATTTTCTGTATAGATCAATGCATTTTTTATAATCATATCTATCCTCCTTAATCTCCTGTCTCTCTAATGATAGCCCACTGTTAAATTTCTGAAAGTGCATCCTTATCTGCTATCAATGTAAAATCTGGATGCATCTGCAGAATAGATGCCGGAACTTCCGGTGTGACTGGTCCGGTAAATGCTTTTTTGATAATATCCGCTTTATTCCTGCCATTTGCAATCATGATCACTTTCTTTGCCTGCATGATTGGCAGAATACCCATGGTATATGCCTGATGAGGAACTTCATCTTTACTATTAAAAAATCTCTTGTTTGCCTCAATTGTGCTCTCCGTCAGATCTACACAGTGTGTATTTTTTTCAAAATGGTCCGCCGGCTCGTTAAAACCTATATGTCCGTCCAAACCAATCCCAAGAATCTGCATATCAATGCCACCGACGGCTTCGATGATCCTATCATATTCCCTACAGACTTCCTCCGCATTAAGATTTTCCCCATTTGGAATGAAAATACGGTCTTCTCTTACATTTATATGTTTAAACAGATTTTCGTGCATAAAGCTCCAGTAGCTCTGTTCATGGCTTCTTTTGATTCCCCTGTATTCATCCAGGTTAATTGTCGTAACTTCGGAAAAATCAATTTCGTTATTGTTATATGCCTCCACGATTTTTTTATATGCCCCTACAGGTGAGCCACCTGTAGCAAGTCCTAAAACTGCATCAGGTTTTAAATTTACCTGTCCAAGAATCATATTGGCTGTCCTTACAGAAACTTCATCATAATCTGTTACTTTGATAATTCTCATGTAATCTTCCTCCTTCTTATTGGCATGAATCATACGACATCATAAAATGCTCTTCCACCTGTTTTGTATCAATACCACACATTATACAGCACATAATGCACGCACCATATATCGGTGGATAGTCCGGAACATCTAATATGATATCCGGATGCAGCATCTCTTTTAACATTACCCGGAAAGCAGGTTTCTGTTTTAAAATTCCGCCGGATGCAACTACATATTTTCCAACATCGCAATGATCCACAGCAAAATTGATCAGTTCCGCTACGCATACTGCATTATTCTTTAAAATCTGTTCTGCAATCTTATCTCCGTTTTCATACGCAAGAAATACACACGGTGTAAAAGATGCGATATAGGACTGGTTTTTACTGTATATATCCTGGATACTCTCCCATACGGTATTTCCAATTTTATCCTCAACCAGATCTGTCAATATTGTGTGTTTCCCTGTTCCGTCTCTCGCATCCTGAGCCGCACAGATTGCATCCCGCCCAATGTGAAAGCCACTGCCTCCCTTATCAAGAAGATATCCCCGCCCACCAAAATGTTTCAGATTACCATTCCGGTTCGCATAAACAATCATTCCTGTTCCGCAGATTGCAGCCACACACTGGTCAAGATTTTTTCCACATGCAATGACATTAAAAACATCATTTTCACACCGGATTTTTACCTTTGGATATTTTTCTTTTAACATCTTTTTGATCTTTGATGTGTTATTCCCGGAATCCAGTCCTGCCGCACCTACGAAGATTCCGCTGATTTTCCCCTTAATCCTCAGCAGCGTATCAATGCCAAGCTGTAAGATGTTGATTGCATTCTCCATTCCAACCGTATTTGGATTAGAGCCGCCAAGAACAATCCTGTTCAAGACCCTTCCGCTCTCTGAAAATAATACAAACTCTGTTTTGGTTCCACCTCCATCGATTCCGATCATCATCTTTTCGCTATCGCCGCTTCCACTAAGCAGCGTATCAATTGATATGCCAAAAATCTCTGAGATCATACATAAATTTTCGATACTCGGACAAGACTGTCCACACTCCCATTTAGATACTGCCTGTGGGCTGATTCCTAATTTCTCCGCAAATTCATACTGGTTCAGTCCCTTATTATTACGGTATGCTTTAATGTTTTCTGCCATTGTCATGATATCAAACATTCCGCGTCACTCATTTCGTTTTTTAATTCTATTATAAAACCAATAGTTGATTTTTCAAGCATGTGTTAGTTGTTTTTTCTTGACTTCAAATCAACTATAAGTAGATACCATGCATGCATTTTTCTTTAAGATTTTCTGATTTCCTGCATTGCTGCGCCTATGATTGCTGCATCATTTCCATTCTTTGCCATGTAGATTCTTGTATTCTTTGCTGCGTTCTGAGAATAGCGGTAAGTCCTTACATATTCCTTGAGCCGGTCAAAATAACAGTCCCCTGCCTGGCTGATCCCTCCGCCAATACACAAAACATCTGGCTGCAATATATTGATCACATTGACAATTCCTTCTCCCAGATATTCCACATACCGTGCAACCGATTCTTCTGCAATCCTGTCATGTTTCCGGAAAGCATCAAATATCTTCTTCCCATCCAGAGCTTCCAAATTATTTTTATACTGTTCCCATAATAACCCGCTTTGTTTTTCCTGCATAAGTCTCTGCGTATCTTTTACAAAAGCTCGTGCTGATGCGTACTGCTCCAGGCAGCCTCTCCTTCCACAGGTACATGGTCTTCCATTCCTCTCTATGACCATGTGTCCAATTTCACCAAGTGCACCATTAACACCAGTAAGGATATGCTTATCCACAAGATATGCTCCACCGACTCCTGTTCCCAGTGTCACCATAAAAAAACTTGATACGTCCAGCCCCTGTAAATAATATTCTCCAAGTGCCGCAACATTGGCATCATTCTCAAGTGCTACAAATCTTCCTATCTGTTCTTCAAGCTTATTCCTGAATGGATAATGATTGAGACCCAGATTATTAGCATCCTCGATTTCTCCTGTTTTCTGGTTAACAGTTCCCGGAACTCCAATTCCTGCCATTACAATCTCATTCTCCGGGATACCTGATTTTCTTATTAGTGACTTGTACAGATCTGCAATCCTTATTATCAGTTCTTCCCCTGTCAGATTCTCACCGGTTGCGATGGTAAGTCTGCTTACGATTGTTCCTTTTTCTTCTACAATCCCCGAGGCGATTGTGGATCCTCCAAGATCAATTCCTACTCTGTACATTTTTCCTCCTTAACTGCTTCCTTGTTTTTTTCTTGCAGTTAAACTATAATAATATTATTATAGTTTAACTCAAAAGGTCGATCAGGGACTTTTATTGGTATACAAAAATATACGGAAAGGTATGGGTTCACTATGGCAACGATTGAACTGGAAGTAAAAAAAATATATCCCGATATCAGCAAATCAGAACAGCGCGCTGCAGATTTTTTTCTGAATAACAAAGAGGCAATCTTCCACTATCCTTTAGCAACACTTGCAAAATTGTCTAAGACAAGCCAGGGTGCCTGGGTACGTTTCTGCAAATCCCTTGGTTATGATGGCATGAAAAGTCTCAAGAATGCCCTTTTTAATGAAATTAATAACGCAAAAGAAGAGGCTGATGAAAATGCAATTGAATTTTCTGATATTCATGAATGTTCCTCTATTTCCGCTATTGCCAAAAATGTCTGCAACAGCAGTGCATCAGCAATCCATATGACGTATCAGTTATTGGATGAATCTCTGCTGGAAAAAGTTGCCGAACTTGTAATCCATGCCAGGTCTATCCGCCTGTTCGGACTCGGTGCTTCCGGACTGGTTGCCATGGACCTCTATTATAAACTTCTCCGCATTGGCTTTAATGTCACTTATACCAGTGATTTTCACATTTCCATGACCTATGCTTCTACCAGCACGGCAGATGATATTGCCCTTGTTTTTTCTAATAGCGGAGAAACCTCCGAGATCATCAAAACGGTCCATGTTCTGAAAGAGAACCATACATCCACCGTTGCCATCACAAAATATACGAACAACACTTTATCAAAAGTGGCTGATTATACACTTTATATGAACTCTCCCGAGATTTTCAAGCGAAGTGGTGCCATGAGTTCCCGAATCGCCCAGCTGTGTCTGGCTGATGTTCTATTCACGGTGATTGCCAACCGTGACTATCAGAAAATCGAAGGAAATCTGGAGAAAAGTTATAATGTGGTCAAATCTTTGTCCGTAAAAGATCATTTCTGATCTTCTATTTTCTCCATAAGCAGCTCAACCGCCCCATGCACAGCATCCTTCCCGGCTTCCACAATCTGTATCTGCGGAAGCTCTTTTTTTAATTTCTGCGCAAATATATCCTGATATACTTTATTCTTCCGTATCGTGCTTCCTGCAAGCACAAGTGGAATCTGTTCCCCCTCCGGCACATGCAATTGCGCTGCTACTGCCTTTACACAGGAAACCAGCTCTTTTGCACCATTTTCAAGTATCTCTTGTACAGACTCAAGAGCAAGAAGTTCCCCATCTGTCAGAATGGATGCAATCATCGCTATCTCCCTTTTGGTATGCTTTTTATCATAGATATAAGCAATCATTTCCGGAATAGAAGTAATCCCGATCTTTGCAAAAACTGCCTTTGTCAGGATTGTCTTTTCCTTTCTTCCATCCCATTCCATGACAACTTCATGGAGCAGATCCCTTCCGATTGCATATGCGCTGCCCCCATCATCAATCAGATGTCCAAATCCTCCGGCACGCACCGGCTCTTCGCCGCTCCCTGTTTGTCCATAGCATATCGCTCCCGTCCCTGCTATCAGAAGGATTCCACATGCATTTTTGAATGCACCCTTTAAGGCAGTTACATGGTCACCGGTGATAAGAAGACGGCATAAAAATCCCCCTTCCATAAAAGTTTCTTTCAGAAATGCTACGGCATCTTCATTTCCGGTACCGGCACTTCCGATACAGATACCAAGGCAGTCTGCCACATCAAGTCCATGATCCTGTAAATAGTTTCTGATATCTGTCACATTCTGCTGTATCACTTCTTTTGGAAAACTGTTATAATTAAATCCGCTTACCACAAACGCATGCAGATCTTTTCTGCCATCTGAGACAAGAACCGTTGATTTTGTTCCGCCCCCATCAATCCCAATATAATACTTTACCATCGTCATTTCCTAATACAAATAATATTCTGCTGCCTTTTCTTCAAACAGGGCAGACTGTGCCTTCCAGTTCAAAAGTACTTCTTCCAATGTTCTCTTACCTTCCAGATAATCGTAACCCGAATGGTCTCCAATCAGGGCATCCAGATGATTCTCTTCTTCCTGGATACGGTAAGCGAACTTCTCCGGATTTAAGTCCTTGATCGCCTTTAAAGTCTTTAATGCAATCGGGATAAAGTCAATTGTGTTACTTAACGGCTCATATTCCACTCCAAAACATACTTCCCCTTTGTATTTTCCAACAAAAGGTACAAAAGTCCTCTTGCGGAATGCGATATTTTCCTCTGTAATTTCTTTTTTCAGGCAATCATAGAGTGCATCCATGTCCGTATACGGTGTTCCATACATCTGAAATGGCTTCGGTGTACCACGCCCCTCGCTGATGTTAGTTGCCTCTGTAAAACATCCACCACAGTAACAGAGTGTGTTCTTAAATCCCGGAAGCGCCGGCGAAGGAATGTTCCAGATCAATCCTGTATCCGGATAAGTCATATCCCTTGTATAATTTTTCATTTCGATCAGGCGGTAATCCAGATCAAGCTTATCATATTTTTTAAAATAAGCCCCAAGCTCCCCACAGGTCAATCCATAGCGTACCGGCAGTTCATAAGCTCCTACAAAGCTTGCCAGCTCTGGTATGATACATGCTCCTGATATGATCTTTGCGCCAAGCGGATTTGGTCTGTCCAAAACAACAAATGGGATATGCTTCTCTGCGGCTGCCTGCATGCAGTATGCCATTGTATAAATGAACGTGTAATAACGCAGTCCGACATCCTGGATATCATAGACTAAAATATCCACTCCTTCCAGATCTTCCTTTGATGGTTTCTTTTTATCTCCGTATAAAGAGATGATCGGTATGTTATATCCCGGATAGACTCCATTTTCAATTGCAGCACCATCAGCCGCCCCATACAGTCCATGCTCCGGTGTATACAGCTTTGCCAGATCATAACCTGCTTTTTCAAACAGGTCAATATTATTCTCCCATGCAGAATTTATCCCGGAATAATTCGTGATGAGTCCAATTTTTCTGCCTTCAAACCATTCCCCGTATTCCCCAATCCGGTCGAGTCCAAGTACTGTTTTCATTAACATTTCTCCTTTATTATTTTCATTTCTATGAACCGAATTTAATGTTTTGAATATCATTAAAAACGGACTCTGTAAATAGGCTTCCGCTGGGAAACGCTACTTATCAGAGTCCGCCATTTCTTTTTATAGTGACTATTCAGAATCA